>ERZ857629.219-NODE-219-length-87426-cov-4.386513_pt1 | contig 87426 bp, 57 predicted proteins | sample MGYA00519700_ERZ857629 | MGnify/ENA primary metagenome ERZ857629 (study PRJEB31778, sample SAMEA3449351) | human gut metagenome | biome: human gut; feature: human-associated habitat; material: faeces | place: United Kingdom | collected 2010/2012 ... | reverse complement strand
CGCCCTTGCCGTTGAGTCCGACAACGAGCATATCCATGTCGGGCCACTGTCCGTGACGCACATATTTGTGCAGTGGGGCGGTCTCGTTGATGATGTCGAGGATGCCCCTTCCGCCCTGTTTCACTATGTCTTTCCACATGTCGCGCACATCGTAGGTGGTGCGCCAGAGCTGTCCGCCCACTTCCTCACACCATTCCTCACAGTTGCGCGAGCCCCATTCGCAGATGCCGAGCACTATGTCGCGTCCCGACTTCTGCAAGGCTTCCGCCATGGTGCGGTAGCGTTGGCGTGCCGTTGCGCTGTCTTCAGGGGCGTTGCAGTAGTCGTATTTCAAGTAGTCGATGCCCCATGAGGCGAACGTGCGTGCGTCCTGCTCCTCGAAACCGAGGCTCGCCGTGTAGCCGGCACATGTGAGCTGCGCCGCATCGGAGTAGATGCCGAGCTTCAGACCCTTGGAGTGCACATAGTCGGCGACGGCTTTTATGCCGTTGGGAAACTTCACCGGATCGGCAATGATGTTGTTTTTGCTGTCGCGTCCGCCCTGCCATTCGTCGTCAATGAATATGTATTTGTAGCCGGCATCGGCGAATCCTTCCTGCACCATTGCGTCGGCGGTCTCGCGGATGAGTTGTTCTGAGATGTTGCCTTGGAACAGGTTCCATGTCATCCAGCCCATCGGCGGTGTCGGAGTGAGTTGGTTGCGCGGTGTGGTCTGTGCAAAGGCAGCAAACGAGAGTGCCAGCAAGACGGTGCTAAGGGAAAATGCTTTTTTCATGATTTCGTTTTATTTTGTTTGTATTTACGGTTTTAATAGGCTTGATTGCACAAAGTTATTAAAAAAAATCGGTTTTGGATGCGCGGTGGAGGAAAAAAGACATGTTTGCGCTTGCAGCGGAAAATAAATCGTGTATTTCTTTGGCTCTTGTCGTGGAAAGCGTAATTTTGCAAATGAATCAAGAAAAACTGAAAATTTAAAGACTATGGAACAGCAATACAGATTTGAAGTGTGTGCCAACGGCGTGGAGAGTTGTGTCGAGGCACAGAAGGGCGGAGCCGACCGCGTGGAACTCTGCGCCGGCATCCCGGAAGGCGGTACGACGCCGTCGTATGGTGAGATTCTGGTGGCACGACGGGTGCTGAAGACGACGCGCCTGCATGTCATCATACGCCCGCGCGGAGGCGACTTCCTCTACACGCAGCTGGAACTGGAGCGCATGGCTGCCGATATCGACATCGCACGCCAACTTGGTGCCGACGGCGTGGTGTTCGGTTGCCTCGCCAAGGACGGCTCCATCGACATGGAAGCCAACCGTATGCTCATGGAGCACGCAAAGGGAATGTTGGTGACTTTCCACCGCGCTTTCGACCGTTGCCGTGACCCCCGCGAGGCGTTGGAGCAGCTCGTGGAGCTTGGTTTCGACCGCATCCTCACATCGGGACAGCAGCCCACGGCGTTGGAGGGAGTGCCTTTGCTCAAGGAAATCAACGCCCTCGCCGCCGGACGCATCACCATCCTCGCCGGATGCGGCGTGAACGAGGCTAACATAAAGCAGATAGCCGATGCCACGGGAGTGCACGAATTCCACTTCTCGGCGCGTGTCCCCGTGAAGAGCCGGATGGAGTACATCAACTCCGAGGTGTATATGGGTGCCAAGGATGCCGATGAAGGCACGTTGCCCTACACTTCGGCGCAACGTGTGGCTGACACCGTGGGCAAGCTGAGGGACTGACCCTGCACGGTGGCGGAGATTCTTTCCGTGGTGCAGCCCGTACTGCCTGATTTTCAATGATATAACACTTGGCTTAAAAATAAGGCTTCTTTACACACAAAACAAGGCTTCTTCGTGGTGTAAAGAAGCCTTGTTTTGTGTGTAAAGAAGCCTTGTTTGCAAACCATGTAGTATGTGCCTGCTTCGTAGTGTGATTGCCAAGGGATGACAGGGGAGGGAGATGTCGGCGGAAACCGTGCTTCTCCGTTGCGGTTAGAAGCACGCTTTCATCACCTTTTCCGTAGCCCCGGTGTGCTCTTTCACCACCTGTCCGGCAGCATCGCCGTGCTTTCTGATGAAGCTTTCGTCGTTGCGCATGATGTCCATGAGTCGGCAGAAAGAGTCGGCGTCGCTTATTTCGAAGCCTCCTTCGGCCTTCAGCAGCCACTGGGCTTCCTGGAAATGCTTGTTGTTGGGGCCGAATATGACGGGCATGTCCCATACCGCCGCTTCGAGCACGTTGTGTATTCCCACGCCGAAGCCGCCTCCGACGTATGCCACATCGCCGTAGTTGTAGATGGATGAAAGCAGTCCGAAGCAGTCGATGATGAGGCATTCCGCCTCTGCGGCAGTCTCGGGTGTTGCCTCGGTGTAGCGTATGGTCTTGCGTGCGAGGCGTGCAGTGATCTGTTGCAGGTGCTCGTCGCTTATCACATGGGGTGCTATTATGAGCTGCCAGTCGCGGTGGCGGTTGAAGTAATCGATGAATATTTCCTCGTCGGGACCCCAGCTCGACCCTGCCACGAACACTTTCTTCCTCGCCGTTGCGGTGTCTGCGGCTGTGCCGCCGCCGTTGCAGAACGCCTCGACAATGGGCAGATGCTTGGCGGCATCGCGTATCTGCAGCACGCGGTCGAAACGTGTGTCGCCCACCACCTCGGTGCAGTCGATGCCAATTCCGTGCAGCAGTCGTCGGCTTTCCTCGTTCTGTACGAAGAAGGTGGTAATGCATTTCAGCACCCGTGAGTACTGGCGTCCGTACCAACGGAAGAATATCTGGTCGGGACGGAAGATGCTCGAAACGCTGTAAACGGGTACGCCGCGATGGTGAAGTATGTGGAAGTAGTTGTACCAGAACTCGTACTTTATGAAGAAAGCCATCACCGGGCGCACGGCACGGAGGAAGCGGCGCGAGTTGCGTATGGTGTCGAGCGGCAGATAGCACACTATGTCGGCACCCTTATAGTCCTTCCGCACCTCGTAGCCGGAGGGCGAAAAGAATGTGAGCAGAATCTTGTACTCCGGATGAATCTCACGCAGACGCTCCATGAGCGGGCGTCCCTGTTCGAATTCTCCAAGCGATGCGGCGTGGAACCAGATGTATTCCGCATCGGGATCCACTTTCTCTCGCAGCGTCTTTATGGCCTGTCGCTCGCCGCGCCACATCTTCCTCACCTTTTCGTTGAAGATGCTTGCGATGGCGACGCCAATGAGATAAAGATATATTGTAATGTTGTACACGACCGAATAATGTTAAAAGCCCCGCCGGCAACCCCTCTCTTCGCCTGTCGGGGGAGTGGCGTGCAGCCGCCGTCGGTGACGGTTCTTCGCTGCACGCCGCTCTCCTCTCGTTTGCCGAGGGATTGCCGGAGGGGCCGGTATGTTACTTCAATACTTCGATAGCACGGCGTAGGCGGCGCAGAGTCTCCTCCTTGCCGAGGAATGCGGATATGTCGAACATACCCGGACCCTTGCCTATTCCGACGAGAGCCAGGCGGAAGGCGTTCATCACATCGCCCAACTTGTAGCCCTTGTCTTCCACCCATTTCATCACGACGGGTTCCTGTCCTTCCACGGAGAAGTCGTCGATGCCTTCGAGAACATCGGCGAGTTCGCCCATCACCTGTGCGGAATCCTCCTTCCAGCGTTTCTTCACTGTCTTGGCATCGTACTCCAACGGGGCGATGAAGAAGAACGAACAGAGCGGCCAAAGCTCCTTGACGAAGCTCACACGGTCCTTAATCATCGACACTACCTTGGTGATTCTTTCCATCGTTTCATCCACGCCGTTGTTGGCGACGATTGGTGCAAAGAGGTCGGCTATCTCTTCGTTGCTCTTGCGCAGGATGTATTCGTGGTTGAACCATATTCCCTTCTGGAAGTCGAAGCGTGCTCCTGCCTTCGAACACTTGTGTATGTCGAAGAGCTGTACGAGCTCGTCGAGCGAGAAAAGTTCCTGCTCTGTGCCCGGATTCCAGCCGAGAAGGGCGAGGAAGTTCACCACCGCTTCGGGGAAATATCCGCTCTCACGGTAGCCCGACGAGATGTCGCCGGTCTTCGGATCGTGCCATTCCAGCGGGAAAACGGGGAATCCCAGACGGTCGCCGTCGCGTTTTGAGAGTTTGCCTTTGCCTTCCGGCTTGAGCAGAAGCGGCAGATGTGCGAATGTGGGCATGGTGTCTTCCCATCCGAAGGCGCGGTAAAGCAGAACGTGCAGTGGTGCGCTCGGAAGCCATTCTTCGCCTCGTATGACATGGGTTATCTCCATAAGGTGGTCGTCAACGATGTTGGCGAGGTGGTAGGTGGGCAGTTCGTCGGCACTCTTGTAGAGCACTTTGTCGTCGAGTATGTCGCTCTTTATCACTACATCGCCGCGTATCATGTCGTTCACGTGCACTTCCGTGCCCGGCTCAACCATGAAGCGCACGACGTATTGCTGTCCGTCTGCGATGCGTCTCTCGGTCTCTTCCTTGCCCAGGGTGAGCGAGTTGGTCATCTGAAGGCGTGTGTGCGCGTCATACTGGAAGTTCTGTATCTCGGCGCGTTTTGCCTCCAGTTCTTCGGGAGTATCGAATGCTATGTAGGCTTTTCCATCTTCGAGGAGCTGCTCTACATACTTCTTGTAGATGTCGCGACGCTCGCTCTGACGGTAGGGACCGTGCTCTCCGCCGAAGGAAACGCCTTCGTCGAACTTGATTCCGAGCCAGCGGAACGACTCGATGATGTAGTCTTCGGCTCCGGGAACGAAGCGGTTGGAGTCGGTATCTTCAATGCGGAACACCAGATCGCCGCCGTGCTGGCGTGCGAAAAGGTAGTTGTACAATGCTGTACGAACGCCACCGATGTGCAAAGGACCGGTGGGACTTGGTGCGAAACGCACCCTGACTTTTCTCTCAGACATATCTTGTTTTGTTATATTTTTCTTGTTGTTGATGCCGGTCTGCCGCGGCATTGTCGTGTGTCGCACGCTCCCCCGCACGCCGGTGGTTATGGCATGTCGCAGGTACCGTTATATGGCGGTCGTGCTATACTATTATTCAGAATTTTTGCAAAAATAATATTTTTTCCCCGATTTTGGCGTTTTTTTTTGTATTTTCGCAGTTGTAAGAATAAATATAAGGTGGAATGATGATTTTCGACAATAGTAAAAGCCGTTTTTGGCGCAATTTGTTCAGCAGGTCAGTGCTTGTTCTTGTCACTGTGGTTATCATCGTGTGGGCGCTGCCCCGAAGCGAGGGTCAGCGTTATCGCTATGATGTAGGCAAGCCGTGGATGTACGGTTCGTTCATCGCCAGTTTCGACTTCCCCGTCTATAAGACCGATGAAACGATAAAGGAGCAGGAGGATTCGCTCCTCGAAACCTTCCAACCCTACTACAATTACGACACGAATGTGGAGAAAGTGCAGATGGAGAAGTTCTTCAACGACTTTCGCAACGGCATTCCGGGTCTGCCCCGTCAGTATGTGGGCATGATTTCGTCGCGTCTGCACAAACTCTATCAGGCGGGCATTATGGACACGCCCGAGTACAATGAGATATATAAGGACTCGACGGCGATGATTCGTGTGGTGAACGCCAACAGCGCCCAGAGCATCCCGGCACGCTGCTTCTTCTCCACACTCTCGGCTTACGAGCAGATGTTTGTCGATGAAGACCTTGCCAAGCAGCGTCCCATCCTGCAGCGTTGCAACCTCAACAACTACATCGAACCGAACCTCGTGTACGACAAGGAGCGCAGCGAGACGGAGAAGAACGACCTCCTCAGCAGCATACCGCCCGCAAGCGGAATGGTGATGAGCGGCCAGAAAGTGATCGACCGGGGCGACATTGTGGACGAATACACATGCCGGGTGCTCGACTCTTTCGAGCGCGAAATGAAGCGGCGCAACGCCAGTTCCAACGAACTCACGAGCACAATCGTGGGTCAGGTGCTGTTCGTCACGCTCATGGTGGTGCTCTTCACGCTGTATCTGGCACTCTTCCGCCGCGACTATTTCGACAAGCCTCGCAGCATAGCCATGCTCTATGCGCTGATAACGCTGTTCCCGGTGATGGTGTCGTTCGTCATGCGTCACAACTTCATGAGCGTCTATATCATTCCGTTCGCCATGGCTCCCATCTTCATCCGTGTGTTCATGGATTCGCGCACGGCGTTTGTCTCGCATGTCACGATGATACTTATCTGCACCGCCGCCGTGCGTTATCAGTATGAGTTCATCATCATCCAGCTCGTGGCGGGGCTTGTTGCCATCTATTCCCTGCGCGACCTTATGCGGCGTGCGCAGGTGTTCAAGACGGCATTGCTCGTGGCACTGGGCAGCGCACTGGTGTATCTGGCGTTGCAGATGATGCAGGACAACGACTTCACGAACCTCGACAACGACATGAACTACCACTTTGCCGTGAACGGAGTGCTCCTTCTTCTGGCTTATCCGCTTATGTTCATCATCGAGAAGACATTCGGATTCGTGTCGAACGTGACCCTCTTCGAACTCTCGAACACCAACCGTGGACTCCTGCGCGACCTCAGTGAGATAGCCCCCGGCACGTTCCAGCACTCCATCACCGTGGGTAATCTTGCCGCCGAGATAGCCAACAAGATAGGCGCCGACAGTCTGCTTGTCCGCACGGGAGCGTTGTATCACGACATAGGAAAGATGTCGAACCCCGTGTTCTTCACCGAGAACCAGGCGGGAGTGAACCCTCACGACAATCTGCCCTACAAGGAAAGCGCACGCATAGTGATAAGTCATGTCACCGAAGGAGCCAAGCTTGCCGAACAGGAGAACCTGCCGACAATCATCCGCAACTTCATCCTCACGCATCACGGTACGGGACTTGCACGCTATTTCTACATAAAATACAAGAACGAACACCCCGACGAAGCCGTGGATGCCACGCCGTTCCGCTATCCGGGCCCCAACCCGTTCACGCGCGAACAGGCCATCCTCATGCTTGCCGACGGTGTGGAAGCGGCGTCGCGCTCGCTGTCGGAATACACTGAGGAGAGCATCGCCGCACTTGTGAACAGAATCATCGACAGCGATGTGGCGGAGGGATATTTCAAGGAATGTCCCATCACCTTCCGCGACATAGCCCTTGCCAAGCTCGTGCTCATAGAACGCCTCAAGGCCATCTACCACACGCGCATCTCCTATCCCGAAGCAAAGGGCGGAGCGAAGGCGTGATGCTGCATCTTGAATGTGGAACCCGCTGAAAATCAATGACTTTTTATATCGTTTTCAAACAAGGCTTCTTTGCACTGAAAAGAAGCCTTGTTTGCGTTTAAAAGAAGCCTTGTTTGTGATGCAAAGAAGCCTTGTTTTTTTGAAAAGTAAAAAAGTAAAAAAGTAAAAAGGTAAAACGGACTCTTAGAAGTAAAAAAGTAAAAAGGTAAAAAAGTAAAAAGACTGATTTGTAAGGTAAAAAAGTAAAAGGGTAAAAAAGTAAAAGGGACTCTTATGAGTAAAAAGGTGAAAAAGTAGAAAAGTAAAAGGGGATGGTTCCGTAACATGGTTTTTTCTGTCTTCCAGCTCAATCCTTTTGCCATGCTGCTCAAACTGCGTGGAACGCCATGCAGACCTTGCGGATGCCGGCAACTGCTTTCCTGCCGAAACCATGCAAAACATCTTCTTCCCTTGCACAAATCATGTCTTTTGTGCAAGGAAATGTGCTTTAATTGTTAATAGAGCTTAAATACACACCTAAGTGAAACCGAAAAACTGAACAATTTTGCTACCTTTGCAACCAATTTTATAAAGGTATTAAAGATGAACAACTTAAAAACACTCTGCTTGACAGCAGCGATTGCCACAAGCAGTGCAACGTTTGCAGGAGGTATTCTTACAAACACGAACCAGAATGTAGCGTTCAACAGAATGATGAGCCGTGAGGCTTCAATAGGTATCGACGGCGTTTATTACAACCCGGCAGGTGTGGTTTTCATGGGAGAAGGCCATCATTTGTCCATTAACTGGCAGCTTGCCTACCAGACCCGTACCATAGACAACGACTATCCTCTGTTCACCAACAACGTGAACAATCCCACAACTCCCCGAAAGTTCGAAGGAAAGGCCTTCGCTCCAGCCATACCTTCATTCCAATATGCCTACAACAAGGGCAAATGGTCGTTCCAGGCCAACTTCGCTCTCAACGGAGGTGGCGGCAAATGCACCTTTGACAACGGCCTCGGCTCGTTCGAGAAGATAGTGGGCGAGACCGCACTCGCCGCCGCACAGCTTGCCGGCGCTGTCGATAGAGTGGCTGCCGGCTACGGAGTCCCTGCCATTTTCTCCTCTCAGGCAGTGTTCGGCAACGAGGGAAAGTACAGCTACAACAGCTATATGCACGGCCGTCAGTACTACTACGGACTCTCTCTCGCCGCCGCCTACAAGGTGAGCGACAACTTCAGTGCCGCTGTCGGCTTGCGCGGCATCTATGCTTCGTGTAACTATTACGGCTATGTGCGCGACATAAAGGTGGGCAACATGCCGCTTTACAAGGTGCTCGACCCTACCAAACCCAATGCCGCCGACATCGAACTCAGCTGCGACCAGAGCGGTGTGGGCTTCACTCCGTTTGTCGGCGTGGACTACAAGACCGGCCGTTGGAACTTCTCTGCGAAGTATGAACTGAAGACCCGCATACGCCTTAACAACAAGTCGGTGAACCAGGCACCGAGTATCGGTAACCTTCCCGACAATCTCCGCAACGCATACATCGCCAACGGAGTGCCTGAAGCTGCCGCCGACCAGATACTTTCAAACCCTGCTATCCAGGGAGCCATGTCGAGCTTGAAGCAGCAGTTCGACTCTCGTCTCGGCAAAGCAATAGGCGAGTTTGAGGACGGCAAGAGCCTTTCGGGCGACATCCCGGCTCTGCTCACTCTCGGAGCGGGCTACAACCCCATCGACCCACTTCATATCAATGTCGGATTCCACTGGTTTGATGACCGCCACGCCACTGCGCACAACGGCCATCACCGCCAGCTCGACCACGGAACGATAGAGTGGAACGCCGGTGTCGAGTACGACATCAACAAGCGTTTCACAGTCAGTGCCGGTTGGCAGAACACCAACTACGGACTCACCGACGAGTATATGGACGACAAGTCGTTTGTCGTAAGTTCCAATTCTGTGGCTGTCGGTGGCGTGGTGCGCCTCTCGAAGCGCATGAAGCTCAATGTGGCTTACTTCCACACATTCTATGGCCACAAGAAGGTGGAGGAGCAGGTGGACCTCGGCACAGCCAAGATTAACTACAACTCCGACTACACCCGCAACAACAACGTGTTTGCAGTGGGTCTGGATGTGGACTTCTGATCCTGCGGAAGCCGAATTGATTTGAATATATATAATAAGGTGAAAGCCGCCCGGCGCCATCACTTGGGCGGCATAGAAAAGGGACATGCAATGGCAGTGATGCCAAAGCGTGTCCCTTTTCTGTTTTCTCAGTGTTGCCAATCTGCTAATTCCACTCGAAGTAGTAGGTGGTGTCCCAGTCGCCGTCGTCATGGCTGTCGGCTCTCGCTGCCGCCCGTTTTAAGACGGATGCCTGGTTGTCGGTGGCGTCGGACGGCGTTATGTCCAGATTCGTCGTCTTCGATTTTATGCTGAATCCGGTGACAAATCCCTGCCGGTCGGTCTCCCATTTGTAGTTCTCCATGGTGACAGTGGCGTTGAAGGGAGCTGTAAAGGAGTACGGGATTTCTATGCTCGACATCGTGGACGGCAGTTCGTTGCGCCGCAGTCCGATGAGTTCAGGGTGTACTATGAGCAGGTTTCCTGGCGTGCCGAAGTGCTTCTGTATGATTTTTGTGAACACATCGAAGCACATGCCGTTGCAGGTCTGGCCGGCGTAGGTGAATGTGTATTTTGTTTTCCGCTGCCGGTCTCCGTCACCTACACGCACGTCTATCGCTGCGATGCGGCCGTCGGCGTAGGTTATGCGTGCTTCGCGCTCCTCGTCACGCGTGCCCTTCATGTGCGCGCTTGTGAGGCTTCCGTCGCTTGAATACACGAAGTTGCAGGTGGCATACGGGCTTTCCTGCGCTTGCAGACGGTTGCCCCCGAACGTGCAGGTGACGATGTAGTCGTTGGTGATGTTGTCGGAATTGGTGTCCTGAGCGTTGGTGAGCATCTTGTTTCCGTCCCATGTGTAGTTGGTGAACAGGCTTCCGCCTTCAGCCGTTGGCACGCTGGTGCGGTCGAGCAGACCGTTGTCGTTGTAGTAGAACAGTCCTCTTTCGTGCTTCCATTCGCCCATTATTACGCCGTAGCGTTGCAGCGTTTTGCCCATGTTCTGCACTTTGGGGGGTGCCGCACCGTCCTTGTTGTCGTCGCCGCACCCCGTGAGTGTCATGGTGGCGACCATTGCCATTAATGCGTATCCGAATAATCCTGTTGTCTTCATAAGCTATGTTTTTTTTTGTTCTTCGTTCGTTCGCTGCCGGCAGATTCACAGTCTTGCCCGGTGGCGATGATATTACAAAAGTAGCATTTTTATTCTTCTCGGCAACAGTTGATTGGCGTTTATTTTGCGGTTCGTGCGTTTTTCCATAAAACGGTGTAGAACCGGTTTTTCAAACAAGGCTTCTTTGCATCGCAAACAAGGCTTCTTTTGAGTGTAAACAAGGCTTCTTTTGAGTGCAAACAAGGCTTCTTTTTAAACCACCCCGTTTTCGTTGCGAAAACGATGTGCTTTTGATGCCTTTCCAGCCGGGTCTTGCCGCCGTTTGCGCACACACTCTTCAAACGTACTAAAAGTAAGTAAAATTTAGTAAAAACTCATGTTTTTATTTGGTGGAAAGTCTGAAAAGAACTACATTTGCGGTGTTTAAGTAACATAAAGAAACTATTAACAGAAAAAAAAACAATTACTACTATGGATGTTGAAAAAATATTGCATGACCTTGAGTGCAAACACCCGGGCGAAGCAGAGTATTTGCAGGCAGTGAAAGAAGTGCTCTATTCTATTGAGGATGTCTATAACCAGCATCCCGAGTTTGAGAAGGCAAAGCTCATCGAGCGCCTTGTAGAACCGGAGCGTATCATCACATTCCGTGTGCCTTGGGTTGATGACAATGGCGAAGTTCATGTGAACATAGGCTACCGCGTGCAGTTCAACGGCGCGATTGGTCCGTACAAGGGAGGTCTCCGTTTCCACCCGTCTGTAAACCTTTCCATCCTTAAGTTCCTCGGTTTCGAGCAGACATTCAAGAACGCTCTCACCACTCTGCCGATGGGCGGAGGCAAGGGCGGTTCCGACTTCTCTATCCGTGGACGCTCCGACGCAGAGGTTATGCGTTTCTGCCAGGCTTTCATGACAGAGCTTTACCGCCACATCGGTCCTGACGAGGACGTTCCCGCAGGCGACATCGGCGTTGGCGGCCGCGAAATAGGCTACCTCTTCGGTATGTACAAGAAACTCACCCACCAGTACCAGGGCGTGCTCACAGGCAAGGGTCTTGAGTTCGGTGGCTCACGCATACGCCCCGAAGCAACCGGTTTCGGTGCTCTCTACTTCGTACAGCAGATGCTGGCGACACGCAACGAGAACCTCGAGGGCAAGACAGTGGCTATCTCCGGCTTCGGAAACGTGGCTTGGGGCGCTGCAAAGAAGGCCACAGAGCTCGGCGCAAAGGTTATCACCATCAGCGGACCTGACGGCTATATCTACGACCCGAACGGCATCGCAGGCGAAAAGATAGACTATATGCTCGAACTTCGTTCAAGCGGAAACGACATCTGCCAGCCTTATGAGACTGAATATGCAGGCTCTAAGTTCGTTGCAGGACGCAAGCCTTGGGAAGTAAAGGCCGACATCTACCTCACATGCGCTACCCAGAACGAGCTCAACGGAGCTGATGCCGACATGATTCTGGCACAGAATCCGGTTTGCGTTGCCGAGGTTTCCAACATGGGATGCACCGCCGAGGCTGTCGAGAAGTTCGTTGCAGCAGGTCAGCTCTTCGCTCCCGGCAAGGCTGTCAATGCAGGTGGCGTAGCTACATCGGGTCTTGAAATGACACAGAATTCAGTACGTCTGAGCTGGAGCGAGGCAGAAGTTGATGAGAAACTCCACTACATCATGCACTCTATCCACGAGCAGTGCGTGAAGTACGGCAAGCAGGAGAACGGCTACATCGACTATGTGAAGGGCGCGAACATCGCCGGCTTCATGAAGGTTGCCAACGCCATGATGGCTCAGGGCATAGTATGATAACACGTTGCGAATGCACATAAGATTAGTTAGTTTAAAATAAAAAAAGAACAGGAATTATGGGCTCTGTGGGTTCATGGTTCTTGTTCTTTTGCTTTTTATGCAGGGGTGCGGTTCACGCCCAGCTTTCTTCTGGCAGTATGCAGCGTGGTGTTTCATGCGTTTTGAAGGATAATTTAAATGAAAACACTATGATAAAGAAATGCCGGTTACTCATAACCTCACTGCTGGGCTTTCTCTTCGGAATTCCGGCGGTAGCACAAGTGCAGCACGGCAAGGCCTCGTTCTACTCGAAACGTGCCACTGGCGCGCGCACGAGCAGCGGCGAACGCCTGCATCACGACAGCCTCACCTGCGCCCACCGCACCTATCCCTTCGGCACCATACTGCGTGTCACCAACGAGCGTAACGGCAAGTCGGTGCTCGTGCGTGTCACCGACAGAGGCCCGCACAGGCGGGGACGCATCATCGATTTGTCGCACTCTGCCGCCGAACAGCTCGGCATCCTTGCGCAGGGCGTGGCCATGGTGAAGGTGGAACGCGTCAATACCAGCCGCATACCGTTCCGTAGCGAGCCTGACGCACTGCCCGAATTCGACTTTGAAGTCACCGAATACACGCTGCCCGAAAGCGGTGCTTTCCACCATTCCAAGAAGACCAAGACGCGCCACAACTATGTGAAGCTCGTCGATGACGATGATGACGACACTCCGTCGGCCTCGTCAAGGGACTCCGCGGCAGTGGTTGCCGGAAACAAAAAAGGCTCCGTTGCAAGCAAAAGCAACAGAGCCGTTGTAAGGAAGAAGTCGTCGTCGGCAAAGCGGTGTAGGGCCGTAAGTCGTCGCCGTTGGCGTTGATTGTCTTCTTATCTGCGTCGTGTCGGCACATCGACAACGGTAGTGTAGGACAGCGGACGGCCGTTCCGCATGGCGGAAACATACAGCTTCACGCTGCCGTCCTTTATCTTCCGTCCGGCTTTCACCGTTGCCGTGTAGCGTATTCCGTGCCCCGGCGCTATGCTTTCCACGCGTATGCTCGGCGAGATGCTTATGTTGCCGGTGCCTTTTTCCGCCTGCACTGTAGGCACGACATCGGTCACCATTGCACTGCTGCGGTTGAAAAGCTCGAACACCACCGTTCCCGTTTCGTCGCCACTGAGCACTCCGTCGTGGCTGTCGTCACTGAAAACCACATTTCTTAGTTCCAGTTTCTGTTGCGGTGCAGCGTTGTCGGCACTGCTGCTTACGGATTGCTGCATGAGGGTGGAGCTCTCGTCGGCACCGTCGCTTACTGGTTGCTGTGTGGCGGAGTCGTCGTTGTCGGTGTCGAAGTCGATGCGGTCGTCGCCCGAATTGCTCTCGTCAATCATCTGTGAGGGGTCTATCTGGTAGCCACCCTCGTTGTCGTTGCTGCCCTGCGGCTGCTCATACACGCGCTTTTCGGGTGCACTCATGCGTGGCTGCATGGGTATGTTGTATGTGTCGTCGCACTCCGTGTGTGAGTAGTTGCGGCGTTGTTTGCTTGCCTGTATGCGCTGGTTGCGCTGCGACAGATACTCGTGCTGCTGCTGACGGGCGTTCTGGTCGGCAGCGTCGCCCACTGCCGCGCCCACGACAGCACCGGTGGCTGCACCCACAAGAGTGCCGATGTCGCTGCCGCGCGGCCCTCCTGCTATTCCACCTATTGCCGAACCGAGAACCGAACCGAGCGAGCTTCCCATGTATGCACCTGCTCCGGTGTATGAGTCGCAGCTTCCGAGAAGCAGCACCGCACTCATTGCTATGACGATATTCTTTTTCATTTCTTCTTCGGTTTAAATGTTGTCGTATTCCAATTGTCCTGTTGCAAAGATATATATATGTTGTAAAAAAAGAACAATACGAATGCTTAAATTTCCTTTATTTCCTTTGTAATCAGACTATTCTCGTACTTTATACGAAAAAAAGGCGAATTGCTTCGCCTTTTTTTCTGATACATAACCAAAACCAAATGAAACTTATCATTTTCTTATCTTCAAATCCTTTCCTTGTATTTCTGCGGCAGTTGCGGCATCGCTCCGTTCTGTGTGCAGACGAACGCGCTCACCTCCACGGCGAGGCGGTGGGCTTCCTCCACGCTTTTGCCGCCGAGGATGGAGGCGCAGAAAGTACCCGTGAACGAGTCGCCGGCACCTACCGTATCGGCCACCACAACTTTGGGAGTGGGCTGGTAGTACACCTTTCCGCGTGTGAATACATAGCTTCCGTTCACGCCGCAGGTGAGAATGAGCATGTCCAGATTGTATTTTCCGAGCAGAAGCCAGCACTTGTTCTCCATGTCGAGCCCCGGATAGCCGAACATCCTGCCTATGATTACCAATTCTTCATCGTTTATCTTCAACACATTGCAGCGTTTCATGCTTTCGCAAATTACTTCTTTGGAGTAGAAATTCTGTCGTAGGTTGATGTCGAATATCTTCATGCAGTCCTCCGGGGTGGCGTCGAGGAATCTGTAAATCGACTCGCGGCTCACCACATTGCGCTGTGCAAGCGAGCCCCAGCACACTGCCTGTGTGTTCTCGGCGATGGCTTTTACATCGTCGTTGAATGGGATGTTGTCCCACGCCACGTTCTCCTTTATGTTGTATGTAGGTACGCCTTCGCCGTCGAGTTCCACCAGAACGGTGCCCGTAGGGTAGGGCACTCTGGGCATGCAGTACTGCAAATGCTTCTCTTCGAGCTGTTCGACGGTCTCTTCGGCGAGTCTGTCCTCGCCCAAGGCACTCACTGCTATCGAGTTGAGTCCGAACTGTCCGGCGTGGAATGCGAAGTTGGCTGGTGCGCCGCCGAGTTTCTTTCCTTCGGGCAGCACGTCCCAAAGTGCCTCGCCCAAACCTACTACATATCTTGAATTCATAATTGTTTTTATAGTTTGTTGTTTGAAATTGATGATTGTTTTCTGGTTCTTCCGCCTCTCCCGCAGCCTTCCTTTGTCCAATTGAAAGATTATGCGGGAGTAGGAGGATGTGTTTCCGGCCGGTGAAACCGCCTTACTGTTTTACCTTGGGGATGTAAGTCAGCAGATAAGCTACACCCACTGCCATTACCGCTGCCGCCCATATCTGCGGACAGGCAGCACCGGCCTCCTTTGCGGCGTCGCTTGCAAATCCCATCAGAAGCGGGAATACCGTGCCGCCGAAGAGTCCCATAATCATGAGTCCCGACACTTCGTTCTTCTTCTCCGGAGCCGAGAGCATGGCCTGGGAGAACACTATCGAGAACACGTTGCTGTTGCCGTAGCCCACGAGAGCTATCGCCGCCCAGAGTTCCCACTGCGTTGTTCCGAACACGAATCCCACCATTGCCAGTGCCATCATGAGCACTATCACGGTGAAGAAGGCGCGGATGTTGAGGCGGCGCATGATGATTGAGCCGGTGAAGCAGCCCAGTGTGCGGAACGCGAAGTAGATGCTTGTGGCGTATTCGAAGCGGCTCAGCGTGTCGCCTTCGCCTCCGAGACGCTCAAGAAGAATCTTCGGTGCCACGGCGTTGGTGCCTACATCTATTCCCACATGGCACATTATGCCGATGAACGACAGTAGGATGAGCGGCGTGCCGAGCATCCGTACGCTGTCGGCGAAACCTGAAGCCTTGCCCTCAACCGGCTCCTCCACGATGCGTGTGAAGCCAAGCGACAGCGTGGCTGCCATGCCGATGACGAAGAACAGCAGGAAGAGAATGCGCCAACTGAGTCCGAATATGGGTGCCGTCGTGGTGGCTCCCCATGCCGCAATGAGCGGCGCAATGAACGAGGCAATGGCTTTCACGAACTGTCCGAAGGTGAGAGTCGATGCCAGATGGCCTTTCACGAGCATCGTCACAAGCGGGTTTATCGAGGTCTGCATGATGGCGTTGCCTATGCCGAGGAGCGAGAACGAGATGTACATGAGCCACAGTTGGCTCTCCTTGGTGGGCATGAAACTGTCGAAAAGCGGCAGGAACACGGCCAGGGTGGTGACGACGAGTGAAAGAAGTACTGTACGTTTGCGTCCAATCTTGTTCATAAGCATTCCCGTCGGTACCGAGAATATGAGGAACCAGAAAAACACCAGTGACGGGAAGAAGTTGGCTGCCGAGTCGGAAAGTCCGAAATCCTCCTGCATGTTGTTTGATACCGAGCCCACGAGATCTACGAATCCCATTGTGAAGAATGTTATCATCACCGGCACGATGGCGAGTCTGCTTGAATTGTTATTGCTCATTTCTTTTGTTTTGTTATCGTTGCTTATCTTTTCAGTTATCCTTATTTCAGACCATATACGGCGTATTTCGCCTTGCCTTTTACCGTCAGCCTGTTGTAAGGTTTGGTGGGAAATACCAGGTTAGTCATTGCCATGCGTCCGTCGGCATCAATCGCCTCGATGCTGCTGCGGTCGATGAAGAGGCGCAGTGTGCTCAACTTCCCGTGTACGGGTGCCGTTGTCACGGCGGCGAAGTCGTCGCTGAAGGCGGAGAGTCCGCTCTTGGTGCGGTCCATGCTGAATGTGCGTTCCTTCTCGTTGTATGTCATTGTCACCTTCTCGCCTTTGTCATTCGATAGCGTGAGGGTGCAGTTTCCGCGCAGGTTTACTACTACTTCGCAGGATTCTGTCAGGCTCTTGCCCTTCTTCTTGCTTCGTGCCGCCGTCACTTCTGGCGACGGGGTGACACCGCAGTAGGTCTCGCCCTCATACTCGTAGAGGTCGAGGTCGCGTGGAATGGAGTTGGCGGAGCGGTACTGCATTGTGGGCACTTGGTTGGCATACTGCCAGTTGCTCATCCAGGCCAGGGCCACATGGCGTCCGTCGGGAGCGTTGTCGAAGCTGACGGTAGCGTAGTGGTCCTTGCCGTAGTCCATCCATTTCGTCACTTCTGGAGCGGTCTCGCAGGTGAATTTCCTGCCGTCGAACGAACCTACGAAGTATTGTGTGGCTGAGCCTCCGAACGGTCCTCCGGGGTTGGTGTTGCATATCAGGAGCCATTTCTCCTTGTCGGTGCCGCGCACGCGCAGCTTCATTAAGTCGGGACATTCCCACACTCCGTCGTGACTGCCGTAGCCTGCACCGAACGAACTCTCCAAGGTCCAGTCACGGAGATTGTCCGATGAGTAGATGTTCATCTGCTGTCCGGCAGCGAGAATCATGTTCCATTTCTTTATTTCATCGTTCCAGAACGCATGAGGGTCGCGGAAGTCGGGCACATTGCTCGTTATTATCGGGTTGCCGTGGTATTTTGTAAAGGTCTTTCCGTTGTCGTTGCTGTATGCCAGACTCTGTGTCTGGTTCTCTCCTGCCGATGTGTAGAGAGCCACGACGGCGTTCTTTCCGAATCCGGCGGTGCCTTCCTTGTCCACCACTGCCGAGCCGCTGAACACCGTACCCCAGTTGTCCGGCTCAATGGCGTCGCCTTCGAATGTCCAGTGCAGGAGGTCGGTCGATGTGGAGTGTCCCCATGTCATGTTCTCCCATTGCGACCCGTAGGGGTTGTGTTGGAAGTATATGTGCCACACACCGTCCTTGTAGAACATTCCGTTGGGGTCGTTCATCCATCCGTATGCCGGCGTGTGATGATAGGCGGGGCGGTACTGTTCGCGGTTGGCGGTGTCGAAAGTGTCGGCGGTTTTCATCTTTTTCCAGCAGGTGAATCCAGCCAGTTCGCCGTCGTTGCGGTACGAACCGTTCACATGAATGTCGAGCGCAAGCGAGCTGCGGTCGCCGAATTCTTCTATTTCCAGCGGCACATAATAGTCCACATGGTTGGCGGCAAGTCGTACGTTGAGTGTCTTCACACGGTTGTTCTTGTCTATCACTGCCACGTTGCACATCTCCGCCTTCTCCTGAACGGGCATAAGCAGATACTTGCCGGGCGTTGAAATGCGGTAGATGCAGTGGTTGCTGCTCAGGAAGTGCGTCTGCTGGGCGTGGGCAGCGGGCGATAATGCCATGAGAAGCGATAATGCCAGAGAACGGCATAAGTCTTTTTTCTTCATTGCTTTTTTGTTTTTAGGTTTAGGGATTATTTCCTTAAATGCACAATTTCTTTTTTGTTTCGCTGCCGATGTCATGGTCTTGCTTGATGCCGGCAGCGTTGTTTCTTTTATAGTTGAAGATTCGAAGCGATGTACAGAGGCTTGTGCCGTCATGGCGGCGTGCCTCTGATTTTCGGTTGCAAAGATACGGTGAATGTGCTGAAACGGGTATAAAATATGTTTCATAGGATTGTAAAAATGCTTTGTTACAACATATTTAATACTTAATGTCCGTTTTCTTTGATTGTGTGGCGGTTTTGCTTGTTGGCCGGTAACGGCACTCTTTCCCGATAAATTGGGAATGATATTCTCCGGTTCAGCAGTGTCTTTTCCGCCCTTTTTGAGTGTCGCGGAACGGAAGAAAAACCGTCGGTTTTCAAACAAGCCTTGTTTGGAGTGTAAAGAAGCCTTGTTTACAACGCAAACAAGGCTTCTTTTGAAAACAGTCGATTTTTTTTGCGGAAACCGATATTTTGTGTAATTTTGAAAACGAAAACCTGATCAGACAAATATTTTCGCAATGAACAACCGAACAGCTGAACTGATGCTCCGTCAGTGTGCATACATCTGCCTCATCGTCATTGCCGTCATGCTCGCCTCGTGTGCCGGCAACGGACAGAAGCGATATGTCATCGGCGTGTCGCAATGTTCGGAAGACACATGGCGCGAAAAGCTGAATGAGGAACTGCGCATCGCTGCCATGTATTATAATAATGTGGACTTGCGCATCTCATCGGCTTTCGACGATGTGCAGTTGCAGACGCAACAGATAGACAAATTCGTGAAGCAGGGCGTTGATTTGCTCATCGTCGCACCGGGGCAGGTGACCATCTCGCCCGCCATCGACCGTGCCTACGAGGCAGGAATCCCCGTCATCATATTCGACCGCCGCACCCGTTCCGACAAATACACCGCCTACATCGGTGCCGACAACCGAGAAATAGGGGCGTCGATGGGCGAATATCTCGCTTCGGCACTCGCTGGAAAGGGCAGGATAGTAGAGTTGTGCGGACTCTCGTCGTCATCGCCCGCCATCGAGCGCAGCAGCGGTTTCGACAGCGTAGTGGCGGTGCGTCAGGACCTTTCGATAGTGAAAAAGCTGCACGCCGACTGGACTGAGCAGGGTGCCTACTGTGTGACCGACTCGCTGCTGAGCACTGCCCATCCTGATTTCGACTGCGTCTTCGCCCACAACGACCGCATGGCTGTGGGTGCACGCCGGGCTGCAAAGAAGCACGGACTGGATGTGGACAGAATCAAGTTCTGCGGCATCGACGCCATGCCGCAGCCCGGAGGCGGAATGCAACTCGTGTGCGACGGCGTGCTCATGGCGTCGTATATCTACCCTACGCGGGGCGACGAGGTGATGAAACTGGCTTCCGACATACTCACCGGGAAGAAGTTCAACCGCGAAAACCGCCTCTCTTCGGCTCTCGTCACGCGCGACAATGCACGCGTACTGCTCATGCAGAACGACGAGACGGTGCGCCAGCAGCACCACCTTTCGGCTCTGCGCTCGCGTGTGGACAAAGCCGCCGCCGACTTCAACACGCAGCGTGAGTATCTGCTCATATTCATTGTCGTCACCGTGCTGCTTGTGGTGGCGTGCGCAAGTGCCGTGAATGCCTATCTTGCCAAGGCGCGTGTGAACCGCCGCCTCAGCGACTCCATGGAGCAGCAACGCCAGCTTACGCACGAGATGGAGGAGATGACGCAGACACAGTTGCGCTTCTTCACCAACGTTAGCCATGAGCTCCGCACGCCGCTCACGCTCATTGCGGGACCTGCCGGGCAGTTGCTCGACGACCCTTCACTTCCTCCGCGCTACCATCCGCTGGTGCAGATGGTGCAGCGCAACACAAGGATTCTGACGCAGCTCGTGGGCGAAATACTCGATTTCCGCAAGGTTCAGAACAACAAGGCGGTGCTGCGCCTCAACCGTTTCCCGCTTGCGTGCGCCCTCAACACATGGGCTGACGACTTCAAGGCGGTGGCGCAGCAGCGCGGAATAGGCATTAACGTCTGCACGGAAGGCCCCGGTTGCGATGCCGACATAATCGCCGACCGTGACAAGGTGGAGCACATCTATTTCAATCTCATGTCGAATGCGCTGAAATACACATCCGCCGGAGGCAGCATAACGACTTCGCTCACACGCGACGCCAACCGCTTCGTCATCAGCGTGAGCGACACCGGCAGGGGAATAGCCGCAGAAGAACTGCCGCATCTGTTCGAACGCTTCTACCAGACGAAGTCGTCTGTCGGCGGTACAGGCATAGGTCTGTCGCTCGTCAAGGCCTATGCCGACCTGCATCACGGCGAGGTGAACGCACAAAGCACGCTTGGCAAAGGCACGGTGTTCACCGTTTCGCTCCCCGCAGAGCAGTCGGGCTACGACCCAGCAGCCGACATCCAGCCAGAAACACAACGTGAAAGCACGCTGATTGACGACAGCTACATCCCCATAGACACCGATGCGGAGACCAATTCGCAGCGCATCACCGACGCCGAAGACTTCGATGCCGACAAACCTCTGGTGCTTGTCATCGACGACAACAACGAAATGCGGGCATATCTGCGCTCCATACTGTCAGGAAAGTATAATGTCTCGGAGGCTTCCGACGGGCGGCAGGGCCTGGAAAAGGCTCGCCGTGAAGTGCCGAAACTCATAGTCAGCGACGTGATGATGCCCGTAATGGACGGTCTGGAACTCACGCGCCACATCAAGGAAGACACCGCCACGAGCCACATACCCGTGATTCTGCTCACGGCGCGGTCGCTTCCCGAACAGAGGGAAGAGGGATATGGCATGGGAGCCGACTCGTATATCACCAAACCTTTCACCGGAAACGTGCTCCTTGCACGCATCGACAACCTGTTGCGCTCGCGTGTCCTGCTCAAATCCATATTCTCAGGAAACAGCGAGGAAGACGAGGAGGAGAGCCGGCTCGGCAGCACCGACAAGTCGTTCGTCGAACGTTTGCGCGACATAATACACCGCAACCTCGCCGACAGCGGCTTCTCCGTGGAGCGTCTGGGCGTGGAAATAGGACTCTCGCGCGTGCAGCTCTACCGCAAGGTGAAGGCCATTACGGGGCAGACACCCGTGGAACTGCTGCGCAAGGCACGCTTGGAAAAGGCACGGTGGATGATAGAACACACTGAAAAGTCGATGTCGGAGATAGCCTACGACACGGGCTTCACATCGCCGTCATACTTCACCAAGTGCTTCAAGGACGAGTTCGGAACGAGTCCCGGAGGCTTGCGCGGACAGTGAAACAGACTCCATGAGGAGTGAATGCTTATAGAAAAAGAAAGGAAAAAAGCCAATGGTACCACAGGAATACAGCCAGTTTTATCTGAAAGATGTCACGTTTGTCAATCTGATGATGCGCCGCATCTACAATGTTCTCATCGTAGCCAACCCCTACGATGCCTTTATGCTTGAGGACGACGGGCGTGTGGAGGAGAAAATTTACAACGAGTATGTGGAGCTGGGACTGCGTTATCCGCCCACATTCACGCAGGTGAGCACCACCGAGGAAGCCTATCAGGTGCTGCGGACAATGAACATCGACCTCGTGATATGTATGCCGGGCAATGCCGACAACGATGCGTTCAGCGTGGCACACGACATAAAAGCGGGTTTCCCCACGATACACTGCGTGGTGCTTACGCCCTTCTCCCACGGCATAACGAAGCGTATGCAGAACGAGGACTTGAGCATTTTTGACTACGTCTTCTGCTGGCTCGGCAACACGAACCTCATCCTTTCCATCATAAAACTCATAGAGGACAAGATGAATCTCGACCGCGATGTCCGCGAAGGAGGCGTCCAGATTATTCTGCTTGTGGAGGACAGCATACGCTTTTACAGCAGCATCCTGCCCAATCTCTATAATTATATCCTCGCACAGAGCAAGCGTTTCTCCACCGAAGCACTCAACCGTCATGCCGCAACACTGCGTATGCGCGGACGGCCCAAGGTGGTGCTGGCCCGCACCTACGAGGAGGCTATGGACATTTACAGCCGTTATGCCGACAATATCCACGGCGTAATCAGCGATGTGCGCTTCCCCGTGGGAGGCGAAAAGGATGCAGAAGCAGGTCTGAAACTGTTGCGTGCCATTCGCAAGAACGACCCTTTCCTGCCGCTGATAATGGAGAGTTCGGAGGCGGAGAACCGTGAAAAGGCAGAGGCTGAAGGCTTCCGCTTCGTCGATAAGAACTCGAAAAAGATGAGCATCGACCTGCGGCGGCTCATGGAGGAGCACATGGGCTTCGGCGACTTCATATTCCGCGACCCCGTGACGCACGCCGAGATAATGCGCATACACAACCTGAAGGAGTTGCAGGACAACATCTTCCGCATCCCGGACGACTCCATGCTCTACCATATTTCGCGCAACCACATGAGCCGTTGGCTCTCCGCCCGTGCCATATTCCCCGTATCTGAGTTTCTGAAAAAGGTGACATGGCAACGCTTGCAGGATGTGGCTGCCCACCGGAAAATCATTTTCGACGCCATAGTGCAGTACCGCCACATGAAGAACATAGGCATCGTGGCGGTGTTCGACCGCATGAAATTCGACTCCTACTCGCACTTCGCGCGCATCGGCGAAGGCTCGCTCGGAGGCAAAGGGCGCGGTCTGGCGTTCCTCGACAACATCATAAAGACGCATCCTGAGTTCAATTCCTTCCCGAACGCGACGGTGCAGATACCCAAGACGGTGGTGCTCTGCACCGACATCTTCGATCAGTTCATGGAGCAGAACAACCTCTACCAGATTGCGCTGAGCGATGCTTCCGACGAAGATATACTGCGCCACTTCCTCCACGCACAGTTGCCCGACACGCTGATAGCCGACTTCTTCACCTTCTTCGAGGCTACGAAGTGTCCTATCGCCATACGTTCGAGTTCGCTTCTTGAGGACGCTCACTACCAGCCGTTCGCCGGAATCTACTCCACCTACATGATTCCGTACCTCAACGACAAGTACGCCATGCTCGAAATGCTTGCCTGTGCCATCAAGGGCGTTTATGCTTCGGTGTATTACCGCGATTCGAAGGCCTACATGACAGCCACAAGCAACGTGATAGACCAGGAGAAAATGGCTGTAATCCTGCAGGAAGTGGTGGGCAAGCAGCACGACACACGCTATTATCCCAACATTTCCGGCGTGCTGCGCTCGCTCAACTACTATCCCATAGGCGACGAACGGGCGGAGGACGGCATTGCCTCGCTCGCCTTGGGACTCGGCAAATACATTGTAGATGGAGGTCAGACGCTGCGCGTTTCGCCTTACCATCCGCACCAGGTGTTGCAGACGAGCGAACTGGAGACGGCTCTCCGCGAGACGCAGACACGCTTCTACGCCCTCGATATGGCACATGTGGGCAACGACTTCAAGGTGGATGACGGCTTCAACATACTGAATCTGAAGGTGAAGGAAGCCGAGAAAGACCGCTCGCTCAACTTCATCGCATCGACCTACGACCCTTACGACAACGTGATTCGCGACGGACTCTACGACGGCGGACGCAAAATCATATCGTTCAGCGGCGTGCTCCAGCAGGGAGTGTTCCCCCTGCCGGAACTGTTGCAGATGTCGATGAAGTACGGTTCCGAGGCCATGCGCCGCCCCGTGGAGATAGAGTTCGCCTGCAATCTCAACTCCGACCGCACGGGAAGTCTTTACCTCTTGCAGATACGCCCCATTGTCGATGCCAAGCAGATGCTCGACGAGGATGTCGCGGCAGTGCCCGACGAGCGGTGTCTGGTGCGTTCCCACAACTCGTTGGGACACGGAGTGAGCGACGATGTGGTGGATGTGGTGTATGTAAAGACCGACGACAACTTCACGGCGATAGACAATCCCGTCACCGCACGGGAGATAGAAGACATCAACCGCCGATTCCTTGACGAAGGCAGGAACTACATCCTCGTGGGTCCCGGACGCTGGGGTTCGAGCGACCCGTGGCTTGGCGTGCCGGTGAAGTGGCCCCACATCAGCGCGGCGAGGGTGATAGTGGAGGTGACTCTGAAGCACTATCGTGTGGACCCGAGCCAAGGCACGCACTTCTTTCAGAACCTTACGAGCTTCGGCGTGGGCTACTTCACGGTGGATTCCACTGCCGGCAACGGAATGTTCAACAAGGCTTTGCTCGACTCCATGCCCGCCGTCGAGGAGACGGAGCATGTGCGCCATGTGCGTTTCGCCACGCCGCTGCGCATCATGATGGACGGCAAAAAGCAGGAGGGAGCAGTGCTCCTCCCCACCGACTGACGCTGGCGGAAAAGACGCCGTTATTTACCCCGTTTTCAAACAAGGCTTCTTTGCATTCAAAAGAAGCCTTGTTTGCGTTCAAAAGAAGCCTTGTTTGCGATGCAAAGAAGCCTTGTTTTCAAACCTGCTGCAATCTGCCTGAAAATCAGTCATGTTTGCGGCAGAATGTGAGCTTGTGCCACTTACGCTGCACATTACCCGTGGCTGGCGGACAAAAAATGGACGGCAGCGGCAAATATATGGCGTCGCAGCACCGTGGTTTGCCATATTTTTAGTAATTTTGCGCAATAATTCAAGAATACGTTCCTATATGAATACAGTGAAAATCAAGGACAAGACATTCCGGTTGTCTATTCCTGAATCCGACATAATGAAGAACATCCAGGCCGTGGCCGACCAGATGAACCGCGACCTTGAGGGCAAAACGCCGCTGCTCCTTGCCGTGCTCAACGGCTCGTTCATGTTCGCTGCCGACCTCATGCGTATGCTCACCATCCCCTGCGAAATATCGTTCGTGAAGCTGTCATCCTACGAAGGCACATCGACTACGGGCAACGTGAAGCAGCTCATAGGCCTCAATCAGGACATAAAGGGCCGCGACGTGGTCGTGGTGGAGGACATTGTGGAGTCGGGCATCACCATGCGCGAGCTGATAAAGACGCTCGAAGAAAAGCAGCCTGCATCGGTGCGCGTGTGCACTCTGTTGCAGAAACCCGAATGTCTGCGCGTGCCTCTCACGGTGGACTATGTGGCTATGAAGATACCCAACGACTTCATCGTGGGCTACGGACTCGATTACGACCAGGAAGGACGCAATCTTCGCGACATCTACACCGTGGTGGAGTAGGACGCAGGAGCGTCACGCTGTATCGTGACGACACGGCCGTGCTCTGCGACACAACGCTGCCGCAGACACGAAATTGTGCGCGTCTGCGTGCCGAAGGGCGGCGCACGACGGCAGAAACCAATAAAATCAATATATATATAAACCAACTTTAAAGTGAAAAGATGAAGAACATCGTAATTTTCGGCGCCCCTGGTTCAGGCAAGGGCACACAGAGCGATCTCATGATCGAGAAGTACGGCTTCAACCATATCTCTACCGGCGACGTGCTGCGCAGCGAGATAAAGAACGGAACCGAGCTTGGAAAGACAGCCAAAGGATTCATCGACAACGGACAACTCATCCCCGACGAACTCATGGTGAACATCCTCGCCAGCGTCTATGACAGCTTCGGAAAGGAGCACAAAGGCGTAATCTTCGACGGATTCCCACGCACCATACCGCAGGCAGAAGCCCTGAAGAAAATGCTCAGCGAGCGTGGTCACAAGGTAGCTGCAATGATAGAGCTCGACGTTCCCGAAGAGGAACTCATGCAGCGACTCATCAAGCGCGGCCAGGAGAGCGGACGCTCCGACGACAACGCCGAGACAATAAAGAAGCGTCTCGATGTATATCACAACCAGACAGCACCCCTCATCGAGTGGTACAAGAACGAAGGTGTGCACCACCACATCAACGGTCTGGGCGAACTCAACCGCATCTTCGGCGACATCTGCAGCGTAATCGACGCTCTGTAATGTCGCGCCGGAAGCCAGACACTTGTCTGAATTCCATGTTCAGTGAATCGGAAATCTGAAGAAGCAGCGTCTTCTTACAGTCGTTGGAAGTTAAAGCCAATGTCGTGTGCGGCTCGGTTTCGGGCAGCAAGGCATTTGGGTTTAACTTCCATATTTATTTCAGCAGCTTTGAATTCCAGCAGCTTGACACTCCGCAACAATGCTGCGCCATAACAATTCCGGTTGTTTCTGTTATGGCTTTCGCATCCCCTCCCACTGTAACACATTTGTATCCTTTTCTTCAATCCCTTTCAACTTCACGGCAATCATTCTGTAATACGGCGTGACTAATTTTGCAACCGTAACAGAAAAGATATATTGATGAAGTCGAAAAGAAACGTAGTCGTGCTCTCATTGCTCGCACTTGGCAGCATGACGGCACTCGCACAACAACTCAAAGGAGTCGTTACAGACAGAAAAACCAACGAAACACTTGTCGGAGCAGTCGTTGCCGTGGAAGGCACTGACTTGAAAACCGTCACCGATATTGACGGCGCCTTCTCGCTGAACGGACTGAAAGACGGCATTTACACATTGTATATAAACTATGTCGGCTACAAGCCGCAGCGCGTAGAGGGCGTCAAGGTGAGCGCATCAAACCCCGAAACGCTCTGCAACGTGGCAATGACCACCGATGAGAAGCAACTCAAGGAGGTGACAGTCACAGCCGTAGAACGGCGCAATACCGATGTTGCCATGACGCAGATGGCAAAGAACAGCCTTGTGATAGTGAGCAATGTGTCGGCACAGGAAATATCGCGCACGCAGGACACCAATGCCGGTGAGGTGATAAGGAGAGTGCCGGGAGTGAGCCTTATCGACGACAAATTCGTCATGGTACGCGGTCTTTCGCAGCGATACAACAACGTGTGGGTGAACGGAGGAGCCGTGCCGAGCAGCGAAGCAGACTCCCGCGCCTTCTCGTTCGACATCATTCCGAGTGCGCAGATAGACAACCTCACGATTGTAAAATCGCCTTCCGCCGAATATCCCGCCGATTATTCGGGCGGCTTTATCATTGTGAATACAAAGGAAATACCTGCCGAAAACAGTACGGAAATATCGGTAGGAGGCAACTGGAACACATCCACCGTGTTCAAAGACTTCCTCTATTCCAAAGGTTCCGCCACCGATTTCCTCGGTTTCGACAATGGTTTTCGCAATCTGCGCGGCGGCATTGCCGCCACACTTATGCCACAATACGGAACCGACGGCAACCCCGTTGCCGACCATGCAACATCGCTTTTGGGTAACAATCTCAACAACAACTGGTTGCTGAAAAGCAAGAAACCATTTGCCGACATGAAGTTTTCGGCAAGCCTTAACCGCAGTTGGACGCTCGGAGGAAGCACCCTCGGCATGCTAACGGCACTCAATTACACCAACGAATACCGCACCTATACCGACATGGAGAACAATCTTTTCGGCATCTACGATGCTGTGAACGACAATCCGAACTACCTCCGTCACTCCACGGACGACCAGTATAACAACAACGTCCGCCTCGGCGCAATGCTCAACCTCACGCTCCTTTCGCGCAGCGGCAACCACAAATACCAGTTCAAGAACATCTTCAACCAGCTCGCAACCGACCGCTATACATGGCGCGACGGAGTGAGTGCACAGTCGAATCTGGAGCGCAGCGCCGAGTATTACTACCGCAGCCGCACGGCATACAACGGTCAGTTCACAGGCAAACACACCTTCGCCAACGACATTCTCGACTGGAATGCGGGCTATGCATACGCCAATCGCCTCCTGCCCGACCGTCGCCGCTATCTCATCGACGACGCTCTGGAGACGGGAGTCTATGCCCTCAGCACCGGAAACGACATCAGCCGCGAATGGACAAGGCTCGATGAGCACATCGTTTCGCTTGGCATCAACGACAAACACCATTTCCGTTTCGGCGCATTCGAGCCCGATCTGCACGCCGGAGTGTATGGCGAATACCGCAACCGACGCTACAACACACGCAATTTTATATATAATTGGAATGTGGCGAACAACAGTTTGCCCTCCGATTTCCGTCATTCCGACATCCCGACATTGCTCTCCGACGAAGCAAACATGGGTTACGACCGCCTCTATCTGCTTGAAGAAAAGCAGATGCGCAACAACTATCGGGGCAACAACACCCTTGGTGCCGCCTACGTTGCAGTGTCGCTGCCGTTCGGAAAGCTTGGCATACACGCCGGGGCACGCTTTGAACACAACGACATGGAACTCGTCTCCAACACCCGCGACTACGAGAAGAGCGAGCAAAGCCGCCACTACCGCACCAGCGACTTCTTCCCTTCGCTCAACACCACCTACCGCATTGACACGCGCAACCAGCTCCGCTTCTCCTACGGGCGCAGCATAAACCGCCCCGAATTTCGTGAAGTGTCGTCGTCGGTGTACTACGATTTCGACCTCGCCAGCAACGTTCAGGGCAACACCGAACTCAAGAACTGCTACATAGACAACCTCGATTTGCGCTACGAATTCTATCCTTCGCGCGGCGAAACGGTGTCGCTCGCCGTCTTCTACAAGCGGTTCGACTCGCCAATAGAGTGGACTTACACCGTGGCAGGAGGCACCGACCTCGTCTATTCATACAAGAATGCGAAGAGTGCCGACAGCTACGGAGTGGAGCTTGATATACGCAAAGACCTCTCATTCATTGGTCTTCGCGGGTTGAGCTGGTCGTTCAACGGTGCCTTGATAAAGAGTAAAGTGAAGTTTGAGGAAGGTGCAAAGGAGGAGAACCGCCCCATGCAAGGACAGTCGCCCTATCTCATCAACACCGGGGTCTTCTACAAAAACGAACCTTTACAACTCGATATCGCCCTGCTTTACAACCGCATCGGCAAGCGCATCGTAGGTGTAGGCCGCAGCGAGGGTACCACCGGCAATGACGACAACGCACGCGTGCCGCACAGCTACGAGATGCCCCGCAACACCATCGACCTCTCCTTCGCCAAGAAGTTCGGCAGCCATCTGGAGCTGAAACTCAACGTGCGCGACCTTCTGGCAGAGCGGATTTACTACAAACAGTTTGCTGATGTGACTTATTCCGACGGCACACGCCGGCAGGTGGAAGAGGTGTCGCGCTGCTACCGGCCGGGTCGTAACATAGGATTACAGGCGGTATATAAATTCTGAAACACATATATTTTCACATAATAAAAAGATGATTATGAAAAAAATGAACTTTGTCGGATGCCTCGGCATCCTCGCAATGACTGCTGCACTGGGCAGCTGTGACAGTAACGACGACCCCACTCCCAACCCGAAGGACACCTACACATGGACGACTGACGGCGGTCTCAAGGCTTGCGACCACATCCTCTTCTCGGAGGACGGCAAGGAAAACGCCTCCGGAACGACCATCGGCAACGGCGACCAGGAATTCGTCTTCACCGGAAAACAGACTCTGAAGAAGGGCACCTACCTGCTCAAAGGATGGGTATATATAGCCAATGGCGCCGAACTTACCATAGAACCCGGCACCATAATCAAGGGTGACAAGCAGACGAAGGCGACTCTCATAGCCGAGCGCGGAGGTAAACTCATAGCCAAAGGTACTGCCACCGAGCCCATAGTCTTCACTTCCGAGCAGGAAGCAGGAAGCCGCAAACCTGGCGACTGGGGCGGTGTCATCCTCTGCGGCAACGCCCGCAACAACCAGGGCGACCAGCAGATAGAGGGCGGCCCGCGCACCAAACACGGCGGTAGCAACGATGCCGACAACTCAGGAGTGCTCAGTTATGTGCGCATAGAGTTTGCCGGTTATCCGTTCCAGAAGGACAAGGAGATAAACGGTCTCACGCTCGGTTCGGTGGGTTCAGGCACACAAATCGACCATGTGCAGGTGTCCTACTCCAACGACGACTCCTTTGAATGGTTCGGCGGAACCGTGAACTGCAAGTATCTCGTGGCATATAAGGGTTGGGACGACGACTTCGACACCGACAACGGATACTCCGGCAACGTGCAGTACGGACTCTCCATTCGTGACAGCCGCATTGCCGACACATCGCAGAGCAACGGTTTCGAGAGCGACAACTGTGCCGACGGTGCCACTGTGGAACCTTACACGACAGCCACATTCTCCAACATAACATTCGTAGGACCGAAGGTTCTCGACGCCAACTTCCTCAACACCTCCGACTACATAAACGGTGGTGCTTATAATCCAAACAACGGTTCGGCAATGGGCAAGTTCCAAGCTGCCGTGCAGATACGTCGTTCGTCGCGCCTTAACTGCATCAACTCGGTAGCACTCGGATGGCCCATCGGACTCATCATCGATGGCGAAAAGGGCGGAACGGTGCAGGCTTCCAAGGAGCATCTCTTCAAACTCCAGCACGTTTATTTCGCCGGAATGGATGCGGTGGGTTCCGATGCCAACAAGATTTATACCGACTGTCTTTACGATGCAAAGGCAAAGCAGGTGATAGACGAGACGCAGAAGTCTTACTCCAACACATTCTTCTTCGCCGAACCCACCAACCGCTACTTCGACTCATGGCAGACTCTTGTAGGCATGGATGGTTACACGCCCGTGACAGGAAGTCCGCTCCTCGGTGCGGCATCGTTCGAGGGATGGAAAGGATTCGACATCGTGAGCTATATAGGAGCCTTCGACGGCACCAACAACTGGCTCTCAGGATGGAGCAATTTCGACCCGCAGAACACACAATACTAAGTCTTGCATAACGCTACTAACTATTTGATATATAGGGTTTTCCTTACTGCTATTCCCTAAAAGGAATGCACGGGGAAAACCCTTTCGTTTTATCCCGTTTCCAAACAAGGCTTCTTTGCATTCAAAAGAAGCCTTGTTTGCAGTGCAAAGAAGCCTTGTTTGCAAACCGGGCAAAACACGCCTTCCTCGCAATGCCGCCATCGGGCGGTTGCCGACACCTTCCGCATGGAGCGCACGGCAGCTGCCGGCGCATGAAAAAAGGCGGTGCAAAAACGGCAAACTTATTCATTTCCATGATAAAAGTAGTGTCGGGCGGGGGCAAGTCTGCATTATTTTTCGTAACTTTGCAAGTGAAAAACTGTACTCGGCAGTGCGGAAACGGGTTTTTCTTTGCCGCGTTTGCGTTGCCATTGCAGGATGCAAAGCCTTTCCTTCGGGTTTTATATGGGAAAGGCCGCGCTTTGTTTAGTAAAGGCAGCATGCCCGTGTCCGTAGGCAAAGGCGCGGCGGCTGTGTGTAAATCATAACAACAATAGAAATAAAATAATGGCAGAATCCAATTTCGTAGATTATGTAAAGATATATTGCCGCTCTGGAAAAGGCGGCCGTGGAAGCATGCACCTCAGGCATGTGAAGTACAATCCCAACGGCGGTCCGGACGGCGGCGACGGCGGACACGGTGGAAGTATCTACCTGCGCGGCAACCATAACTACTGGACCCTGCTGCACTTGAAGTTCCAGCGCCATGTCTTCGCCGAGCACGGAGGCAACGGCGGACGCGACAAGTGCCACGGCAAGGACGGTCAGGACGTGTATATCGATGTGCCGTGCGGCACCGTCGTCTATAACGCCGAGACGGGAAAATATGTGTGCGACGTGACATACGACGGTCAGGAAGTGTTGCTTCTGAAAGGCGGACGCGGCGGATTGGGCAACTTCCAGTTCCGTTCGGCCACCAACCAGGCACCGCGCTATGCACAGCCGGGCGAACCTATGGAGGAGATGACCATCATCCTCGAGCTGAAGCTGCTCGCCGATGTGGGTCTGGTGGGATTCCCCAATGCCGGCAAATCGACGCTTCTCTCGTCGCTTTCGAGTGCGCGTCCGAAGATAGCCAACTATCCCTTCACCACACTCGAACCGAGTCTGGGCATCGTGGAGTATCGCGACCACAAGTCGTTCGTCATGGCCGACATCCCCGGCATCATCGAAGGGGCGAGCGAAGGAAAGGGCCTTGGACTGCGCTTCCTGCGCCACATAGAGCGCAACTCGCTGCTGCTCTTCATGGTTCCGGGCGATACCGACGACATAAAGCGTGAATATGAGGTGCTGCTCAACGAACTTCAGCAGTTCAACCCCGACATGCTCGACAAGCACCGTGTGCTCGCCGTGACCAAATGCGACCTGCTCGACGAAGAACTTATGGAGATGCTCCGCGAGACACTGCCCACCGATCTGCCCGTGGTGTTCATATCGTCGGTGAGCCGTCTGGGGCTGAACGAACTCAAGGATGTGCTCTGGCGCGAACTCAACAGCGAGAGCAACAAGTTGCAGAGCATCACCGCCGATGACACAATAGTGCATCGCGACAAGGATATGAGCCGTTTCGCCGAGGAATTGAAAGCCGAAGGCGAGGACGAAATAGAATACATCGAAGTGGAAGATGTGGACGACCTTGAGGACTTTGAGTATGAGGAGGATTTCGATGAAGAATAGTCCGCAGCTCCATACTTACGCCACAGTTCCCGAAATAACGGCGTTCAGCACCACACGACACGGCGGAACCGGTGAGGGAAACTATGCCGGCTTCAACATGAACGAGTATTGCGGCGACACGCCCGAACACACCGCAGCATGCCGCAAAGCTCTTGCCGAAGAGTTGGGCGTGGACGAAAGTCACATCATAATGCCGCATCAGACGCATGACATCAATCCGCGCATCATCGGCAGTGAGTTCCTCTCGCTGCCGCAGGACATACGCCGGATGCTGCTCGAAGGTGTCGATAGCATTCTCACCGATGTTCCCGGAGTATGTATAGGCGTCTCCACAGCCGACTGTGTGCCCGTTCTTCTGCACGATGCGGCGCACAATGCAGTGGCGGCGGTGCATGCCGGATGGCGCGGAACGGTGAAGAGCGTGGTGCTCAGAGCCGTCACCGAGATGCGACTCGCCTACGGCACCGACGCAGCGGCACTGACGGCAATCGTCGGACCTGCAATATCGGTGAAGAACTTCGAGGTGGGCGACGAGGTGTACAACGAATTCCTCGAAGCCAAGATGCCTATGGACAGCATAGCACGCCGCGAGGAAAAATGGCATATCGACCTGCCTCTGTGCAACAAAATGCAACTCATGATGGCAGGACTGAAAGAGGAAAACATACAGATGAGCGGCATCTGCACCTACGACAATGCCGACGACTACTTCTCGGCACGACGGCTCGGCAAGGAGTCGGGACGCATCTTCTCCGGCATCGTCATACGATGACCGCACCCGAAAACATAACCCCACACCCCTTACTACAAACATAAACAGAAAATAATGACCGTAAAGAAACTACTGATAGCTTTAACCTTTGTTGCCACAGCATCGGCTTTCATGCCGGTGAAAAACCCGTTTACACCTGCCGAACAGCAGCAGATAAGCATAGCCACGCCGGGACTGTTCAGCCGTTCCGACGCTTTCAGCATCGACTTCGCCACGCTGCACCCGTCGGAATACTCATTCCCGCTGCCGGTGGGAAAGGCAGAGCAGGGCAAAAACGGCAACATCGAAATATCGACAAAGGAGGGCGACGCCGTAAAGGCGGTGTTTGAAGGCACCGTCAGACTCTCGCGCAAGCACAACGAAATGGGCAATGTGGTGGTGATACGCCACCGCAACGGGCTTGAGACGGTGTATGCCAACAACGCACAGAACCTCGTGGAGGTGGGACAGAGCGTGAAAGCCGGACAGACCATAGCCATCGTGGGTAAAAAGGATGGTCGCACATACTGCGAATTCGCCATCATGGTGAACGGAGCACGCATCAATCCTGCCACAATCATCGACCTCAAGAGCCATCATCTGCGCCGGCAGACACTGCTTTGCGAGAAGAAAGGCTCGCGGGTGAGCGTCAGCGTGCAGGCAGGCAAGCACGCGGCGGAGTATGACATGACCGACATCGACCGCAATGTGTTTGAGAAATCATCCACATTCAAGTGGGACCTGACACAGATACGGAAGGAACATTGGTCGTATCCGCTGCCAGGTGCCAAGGTGATAAGCCCATACGGAGGCAGACGCGGACACTCAGGCGTGGACCTGAAGACCGGTCCAAAGGACAAGATTCTGGCGGCTTTCGACGGCGTTGTCACACGTTCGGGACCGTTCTCCGGCTATGGTAACTGCATCGTGATACGCCATGCCTACGGACTGGAGACCCTTTACAGCCACCAGCACAAGAACCTCGTGAAGGTGGGCGAGCGTGTCAAGGCAGGACAGGTGATAGGACTCACCGGCAGAACGGGTCGCGCCACGACCGAACACCTGCATTTCGAGACGAAACTCAAGGGACGGCGATTCAATCCCGCAGTGATATTCGACCACGCAAACCGCGCGCTTCAGCAGACCACGCTCACACTGAACAGCAACGGAAGCATCTCGTCGGCGAAGAATACAGGCACGGCAGTGAAGTCAGCCACGCCGTCGGTGCGGCGCAGCTCGTCTGCTGCAAAACGCAGACCAGTGCATCACAAACGCCGGAGAAGATAATAAAAGCAAACCTATAACAACTAACACTGAAATACAATATGATGAAATTCGGAAAACTTTTAGCTACTGCAACACTGCTCGTGTGCGCATTTTCTGCCAAGGCACAGTATAACATGCCCACACAGACATATACGTTTGACAAACCTTACAAGGTGGAGAAGATAGCTCCTCCAAAGGGTAAGAAGGTGAAGAACGTGATTCTCATGATTGGCGACGGCATGAGTCTGATGCATGTCTATACCGCATGGACCTGCAACCGGGGCCAGCTGTGGCTTGAGAACGCACAATATACCGGACTGTCGAAGACTTGGTGTACGAACAAACTCGTCACCGACTCCGGAGCAGGAGGCACTGCACTCGCGACAGGACACAAGACATCATATCATGCAGTGGGCGTCGATCCCGAAGGAAAGCCCCTCACTTCGCTCGTGGATGTGGCGAAAGGACTCGGAAAGGATGCCGGTGTGGCGGTGACATGCCGTCTCTGGGATGCCACACCGTGCGACTTCTGCTGCCATAACAGCGACCGTGACATGGAACAGGAACTCGTCGGCGACTATCCGGAGAGCGGAGTCGATTACGTTTTCGGCGGAGGTGCGAAGTATTTCACCAACCGTAAGGACGGACGCAACATCTTTGAGGAACTCGAAAAGAAGGGCTATCATGTGTCACGCACATGGGACGACCTCGAAAAGTGGAACACAAGCAAGGTGTTCTGCGTGCCTTTCGAAGGCGACACGCCAGTGCCCGACGAGCGCGGCGACCTGCTGGCACGCGCCTCTCTCAAAGGAATGGAACTGATGAACAAGAACAAAAACGGATTCTTCATGATGATAGAAGGCTCGCAACTCGATGACTACGGACACTTCAACCAGCTTGATATGCTCATGAAGGAGACTCTCGACTTCGACCAGACAGTGGGCGAAGTGATGAAATGGGCGGCACAGGACGGCGAAACCCTCGTGGTAATCACCGCCGACCATGAGACCGGAGGTCTCACACTCGTCGATGGCAGCAAGCAGGAGGGTAGGGTTGAGTGCTGCTTCTCGACGAAAAGCCATTCGGGAGTGATGGTGCCTGTGTATGCTTTCGGACCCGGTTCGGAGAATTTCAGCGGCATAATGGAGAACACCGACATCTTCTGGAAAATCAAACGACTTATGAGTAAGAAATAAGCGCAAAAGGAATCCCACTCCAAGCCGTATGGCGTGGGTGGGATTCCGACTTTGTGAATAAATCCATTAACCATACAAACAAGAAAAGAATGAAGCATCTTATCATGGCAGCGGCAATGTCGGTGGCAGCCCTTTCGGCACACGCGCAGAACTTGATATCGTCGGGTTCGCCGCTCTACAAGCTTCCTTATAAGAACACTTATGTCATGCAGACGCTCGTGGCAGAGAACTCTTTCCGCACGGCAAAGGTGGAAAAGACCAAGCCCGGAACTTTCGAACAGGCCAGAAAAGTGCTGCCAGCACCATATTGGGAGGGACATCAGACAGCCATCGACATGTACTGGAAGGCATGGCAGATAGGTATCAAGAACATCTGTCAGCCCCTTGACGACTCCGGATTCGTGACTTCATACATCTCTCCGGCATACAACGGCAACATTTTCATGTGGGACGACGCCTTCATCACCATGTTCTGTCGTTACGGCGAACGCTTCTTCCCGTTCCAGAAAACGCTTGACAACTTCTATGCAAAGCAGCATCCCGACGGATTTATATGTCGCGAGATACGTGCCGATGGCTCCGACTGTTTCGGACGATACGACCCCACGAGCACAGGACCTAACATTCTGCCGTGGAGCGAATGGTTGTATTACACACAGTTCGGCGACGATAACCGTCTGAACAAGGTGTTTCCCGTGCTCGCTGCCTACTATAAATGGCTGAAGCTCAATCGTACATGGCGCAACGGAACCTACTGGAGCAGCGGATGGGGAACGGGTATGGACAACATGCCGCGTGTGCCCGAAGGCTACAACACCATTTACAGCAACGGACACATGGTGTGGCTCGACGCCTGTCTGCAACAGATAATGATGGCAAACATACTCCTCAAAATGGGATTTTACCTCGAACGCTGGCAGGAAATAGAGGAGTTTGAGGACGACATAAAGCACCTCACGGCATACATCAACAAGAACATGTGGAGCGAGCGCGACGGATTCCTCTACGACCAGTATGCCAACGACTCGCTGAGCACCACACAGGGCATCTACGCTTATTGGGCTCTTCACACCGATGTACTGCCCAAACAGCGTCTCGACCTCCTCGTGGCGCACCTCAGTGACACTGCCAAGTTCAACCGTCCGCACCGTGTCGCCTCGCTGGCGGCAGACAATCCCAAGTACAAGGCCAACGGCCGCTACTGGGAAGGAGGCGTCTGGCCGGGAACAAACTACATGGTTATATCAGGTCTTGTGAACAAGGGTTACAACCGATTGGCGCACGACATCGTGATGAACCACTACGAAAACGTGCTCAAAGTGTTTGAGAAGACAGGCACTTTCTGGGAGTATTACGCTCCGGAGAAGGCAGAACCGGGCTTCATGGCACGCAAGGACTTCGTGGGATGGACGGGTCTTCCGCCTATCGCCGAGCTGATAGAGTACATCTTCGGCATACGCGCTGATGTGGAAGAGAACCATGTCACGGTGGATGTGAACCTCACCGATGCCTACGGAATCGACCGTTATCCGTTCGGAGTCGACGGCAATGTCTCGATAAAAGTGGCAAAACGCGCTTCCGTTGCCGACAAGCCACGGGTGACAATAACAACCAATGTCCCGTTCAAGGTGACCCTTCTCTGGGGCGACAGCAAGCTTGATGCGGAAGTGAAAGCAGGGACTCAGACAATATAGGAGGCTTTATGACAAAAATGATAATAGTTACTCTTCTGTTCTTCGCCCTTTCCGCGCTCAACGGTTATGCGTCGCAGAAGAAGACAAGACCCAACTGTACGGTGGTGATTGCCGCCGATTTGCATTTCGATATGCCGCCGGAGACTGACCAGTTCCATCATGTCGTGGCGATAAACACGCTTGGCGAGCACCGAAAGATTGATGCCGTGGTGCTTGCCGGCGACCTCTTCGACAAGTCGGCACCCGCCATTCTCGACCTTTACCGCCGTCGTTGGGAGCGCGGTGCTGACGCGCGGCAGATACATTACGATGTCTATCCGTGCTACGGCAACCACGACATAAGTCCGGAGAGCGGTCGGCCGGAGCTGAACAAGCTCGGCTGCGAGTTCAATCTGCATTATCTCGACTCGATACTCATCGACAAACTCAACAGCGGACAGATTGTGAATCTGCACCGTCCGAGCCGCAGCTATTCGTATAACATAGGTGGAGTGCACTTCGTGTGTGCACAGCTTGCCTTCGGCGACACCTCATACAGCACCGACAACATGCAGTGGGTGGAGGACGACTTGAAACGCTTCGCCTCCGACGGCACGCCGGTAGTGTTCGTGCAGCACTACGGTTTCGACGGATGGGCGCAGGAATGGTGGAAGAAGGAGAACCGCGACCGCCTCATGTCTCTGCTCGGCCACTACCGTCTGGCGGCTTTCCTCGTGGGTCACACCCATGCCTCTTCTGTCGAGACATACCAGGGTTGCCCCATAATGCAGGTGAACAACGCATGGGATGACGGCGACGGCAAGGCTTCGTTCGTGGTGCTCAGCATCAAGGGCGACAGGGTTTCCGCTGACACCTACGAGGTGCTCGACGGCGAAGGACACACCCGTCTGCTGCAACCCCAGATAAAAATGAACATTCCAATCAACCAATAATCATCGTAAAATGAAAAGAATATTCTGCTTCATCGCATTGGTTTCGGCTTTTGCGCTCGCCGCATCAGCCGCCGGCAAAGCCCGCGCTGGGCATGTGATACTTATAGGTCTCGACGGATGGGGCGCATACAGCGTGCCAAAGGCGCACGACATCCCCAACATACAGAGTGCCATGCAGAACGGATGCTACACTCTGCGCAAACGTTGTGTGCTCAAGTCGGAGTCGGCAATAAATTGGGCTTCGATGTTCAACGGTGCGCCGACGGAGATGCACGGCTACACCAACTGGAACTCGCGCGTGCCTGAAGTGCCGTCGCTCTGCACCAACAGCCGCGGCATATATCCCACCATCTATTCCATCCTGCGCGAGCAGCGTCCGCAGGCAGAGACCGGCTGCATAGCCGAATGGGACGGAATAAAGTTCCTTGTGGACTCGGCTGCAATCAGTTATGTGGATGTTGCGGGGAATTATGAGAAGGATTCCACGCAGCTCTGCCGCATGGCGGAGAAATACATAAAGGAGAAAAAACCCGTGTTCTTCGCCGTATGCTTCGACCAGATAGACCATGTGGGACACGCCATAGGCCACGACACGCCTGCCTACTACGATGTCGTGGCAAGCATCGACATCCAGGTGGGACGCATAATACAGGCTGCCAAGGACGCCGGCATATACGATGACACCGTCTTCATCATCACCGCCGACCACGGAGGAATAGAACGCCGTCACGGAGGCCACTCGCTTCTGGAGATGGAAATACCCTACATCCTTTTCGGAAAAGGCATAAAGCGGGGTATGGAAATCACCGACACGGTGATACAATACGACACCGCCGCCACCATAGCCGAAATCCTCGGACTGAAACGCCCGCAGTGCTGGCGCGGACTCCCGACATATTGTGTGTTCAAATAGGCTTTAAGCATACCAACATAACACAACCATTAAAAAACTAAAAGAACATGAAACAACGAAGAGCATTACTCAGTGCGCTCTTTGGCGCATTGCTTCTGTGGCCCTCCGCTGCTGTCTCAGACACGCTGCAGGATTCGGGTGACACGGCTTTCAAGGCGAGGAAGAAATTCACTCAAATCGGTTACAGCTACAACACGTTCTCGCGTAAGGATGGCGCCGAGTTGAAAAACAACACGGGCATATCGTTCACATCGGGTCGCAGCTACTATCTGCACAAGCCCATCGGCGGGCGTCTGCGCATAGGGCTCGACTGGGTTTGGACTGACTTGAACTATGCCAACTACAAGGTGAACTACCAGTACGAGGGCAGTGATGCCGCCGCTCTCTCCGACACCGACATGGATTATGACGACGATGAGGACTATTCAAACATCACCATGCACAGCGTTGATATAGGTATGCAGTTCGGTCCGTCGGTGACTTACAGCATAAACGACAAGTTCCAGGTGCACGCCTACGGCCGTTACGCCCCTGCCTACTCCCTTTTCTACGACGGCGAGAACATCCAGGGCGGCTTCGGCAACTTCTGCGTAGTGGGTGCCAATGTCAGCTGGAAGTTCATAGGAGTCGGCGTCGAGGGTCGTTTCGGCGGCTCGACATACAAGCGGCTCGACAGCGACGAGGGTGAAGACCAGTACGAAGAAGCCATCGCCGACGGCGTGCATTTGCTCTCCGGCGAGAAAGGCAAAACCACATACAGCGGCTTCAGAGCCTACATCACATTCAGATTCTAACTAAAAACTAAAGGGAAAATGAAGAAAAATCAATTTATACGGTTTGCCAAGTTATGCTTGGCCATGATGTTGTCCGTTGTCTTGGCAGCTTGCAGTGAGAACACATTATATATAAGTGACAACACAAATCCTGGCGACGGTTCAGGAGCCGACGCTTCGGAAACGGTGAAAGGTAAAATCAAAATCGGCGGCAATGACTTCAGCGGCGTTGTCGGAGTGGAGACTTTCAGCAGTGTAGGGACTGTGAACGGCAGTGATTTCGAGATTAACACGAAGAATACGGGTAAGCCGATGCTCGTCGTCTGCTCTAACGCCAGCGATGAAATAACATTCATATACCGTGGTCGTCTGTCTTCAACGACTCCGATAGAAATCAACGAACGCACAACGGCTGTCGCCCTTCTTTCGCTTCATCCGGTGTTCTGGAGCATGAATCTTGACGACTACGGACAGTTTTCCGAGCAGGTGAGCAAGTTGAAGGGCTTCTCCCGTCTGGTGGAAGAGGTGAAGACTCTGATAGGAAGCAACCGCAACCTTATGGCAACCTCCAATGAGTCGTTGATTGCAGCCATGAACACCTGCTACGAACAGTTGCTTGGCACCGATGCCGCATCAGTGGAAAAGCGTAGGAACCAAGGCGTGAAGAACGGTAAGGCAAAGGCTGGCGAAACCGACGAGGAGACAGACACACGCCCGATAGAGTTCTGCCCGGAGGCTGTTACGACAGCTGCCCGCGTGTCGGGTTTCGCTCCGGTTTACGAGTGCTATACCGAACACGACCTCGTGCGCTCGGAAAGCAAGCTCCTGCTGCCGCACGAGTCGTACAGCTGGACCGACCTGTACCAGATGCTGCTGATGGGCTTTAAGCTTCAGAGCCTCCCTGAAGCATGGGACGACTTCGTGCACGGCGACTGGCAGACATTTGACATGAGCGATGCCGGCGATTATTATTTCACAGCCGACTTCACTACGGATGCTGCCTGGAGAGCGCAGCTGTGCTATGTGGTGAACGATGTGTTCAACCTCTTCGGGGCTCTCTCGTCGATTAACAAATATGATGAGGAAAAAGGAGTGTGGCTTGAAACATCCATCCTTAACCCCGTGAACCAGAAGGAGTTCGATGATGCTTTGGATTTCGTCCTGGACGGTTTGAAAACGTTTGGCGGCCCGAATGCCAATTACGGCGGCAAGTGGGTGGAATCGACATGCAGCTTCGTCTTGAGCCGTTTGTGGAAATGGTGCGAGGATCATGAGCAGAGTTACCTGAACAAAGGACTTTGCGCCAAACTGCTGAAAGGACTCAGCATCGTCGATGGAGTGTCGGCGTTCGCAGGCAATCTGGGGCGTACTTATATGCGTGCCAAATGTCCGGAATACATACAGAAATGCTTTTCGCAGCACAACAATATCCTGACCAATTGTCTCGGAGTTGGCGTCAGCGTCATAAGCGGCAACAACCAGAGCGGAATTCCCGGCCAGCGCCTGACAATGCCCGTAAGATTCGGAGTGAAATGCCAGATGGGTCAGGGCATACGCCTTGAAGTCGTGAACGGCGGAGGAACTCTTGACCGTTATCACAAGACCATATACCAGCCCGACGGAAGTGAGGAAATTGTGGATATAAACTGGACTTTGGGCGAAAAGGAAGGCGAGCAGACGATAAGAGCGTGGGTGGAAGATGTCATCACGCACAAGAAGCAGGGACTGTCGTGTGTTGTCACGGCAACGACTTCTACGGGTACGCTGCTCACAGGTATAGGAAATGCCTACCGGTTTGAATACGATGAAAACGGACGCATGACGAGTGTCACCGACAGGACATGCATGCTTTCAGAACCCGCCGACCCGTCGGAAATTCTGAAGAGCACGTTCTTCTATAAGGACGACACCAGCAGGGAACTGTCGAGGATTGTGACCAAGGGCGATGGCGAAACACTCAATTGGTATAACATCGAATATAACGAATATGGAAATATAAAGCATTTCAAATGGTCGGGTTCTGATGAATATGGCACGGAATACGGTTCCGGACAACTCTTGTATGACCGTGACGGCCGCATCAACAGAATCATTTCCTATGCTGACGATGGCGCTACTTACCTTAACTTCACTTGGGAAGACGGTAAGCTTGTGAAGATAAATTACAGCGACCCGTCGTCTGAAGATTTCGCAAATGAGGATACATACATTTCCTACGGTCTTCAGAAAAACGTGAATGAGCAATATCCGGCAGCTTTGGTGATGCTCGACCTTGGTACGCTCTTCTTCTCCGGACAGGTGGGACCTGGCCCGACATATCTCCCGATACAGATTGTTGATATGGAATCGGGACTCAATCTTGATTACACGTTGCGTGCGGACGGCTTCATACAACACGAACGGATGAGGCTCATCTCCGACCCAGGACACGGATTCGACTTTGACTATTTCTACAAGAGCCAGACCAAGTCAAGCGTGGCACCGCGTAGCGTCTCTTCGTACGGCTCTCAGCCAATGAAGCGTATGAAGCTGCATAAGGGATTGCGTATGTTCGGATTGCGGCGCTGACCGCGCCTGCCGGCTGCGGCGGCATGGACGGCAGGCATTGCTGTCATGCTGTCGCGCAGCAGCATTTATAGACAATAAAAAAAGAAGCCTTGTTTGCATTCCAAACAAGGCTTCTTTGTGTCTTAAACAAGGCTTCTTTTGAGTGCAAACAAGGCTTCTTTTCAAAGTGGCTTGAATGTGCGTGGATTTTATGCCTCCTTCTTCGCCACGCAACGCCATGCGAACATGAGCACGAAGGCGAAGCCGAGGAGAGGGATTATGAACGGCAGAGTGAAGTTGGCATAACTGTCTGCCACCATTCCCATAAGCAGGAAGCCGCAGCCTCCTACGGGTGTCATCATCAGAATGGACGATGCACTCTTGGTGAGACCGCCGAGGTTGCGTAGGGCGAGGGCGAAAATGGTGGGGAACATTATTGCCTCGAAGAAGTAGTTGCACAACAATGCTGCCACGGAGATGTCGCGTCCCAAACCGAGCAGGAGCACTGCCATCGACGCTACGGTGCCAACAGCGCAGATGAGGAGATATTTCTCCGCCGCCATGTTGCTCATCACCGCCGCGCCAACGAAGCGTGCCAGCATGAAGATGCCGAGTCCGACGGTGAGGATAGTCGATGCCGTTGCCGACTCCATCCAACCTTCGCCCGTGAGATAGTTGATGAAATAGGAGTTGATGGAAATCTCTGCCACCTCGTAAGCGAGCAGGGCGAGGAGTCCGAACACAAACCAGCGGTTGGCGAAAAGGCGTGAGAGGTTATGACTTCCCGTCTGTGTCTCCTTGTCGTCGGCGTGTGCTATTTCCGGCAGACTGATGCGCGAGAACAGCAGGGCAACGAGCAGCACGAAGGCTCCCATGATGGTGTAGGGCACCACGGCGTTGCCGCCTCCCTCGCCGTCGGTGGTGCCTTGGAAGAGGAAGCTGCCCACAACGAGTGTGGCGAACATCGAACCTACGCCGTTGAACGACTGCGAGAAGTTCAGGCGCGCAGTGGCGGTCTCCTTGGGACCGAGCTCCGTGACATACGGGTTGGCTGATGTCTCAAGGAAGACAAGTCCGCAGCCTATGATGAAAAGGGCTATGAGATAGGCGTAGAACGTGCCCATGCTGGAGCAGGGAATGAAGGCGAGCGAACCCACACCGAACAGCGTGAGTCCGAAAACGACGCCGCGGCGGTAGCCCTGGCGGTTGATGAAGAGTCCGGCAGGAATTGCCATAAGGAAATAACCCAGATAGGTGGTCACTTGGATGAGCGACGACTGTGTGATGCTGATGTTCAGTTCAGTCTGGAAATGCTTGTTGAGCACGTCGAGGATGGCGCGTGCGAATCCCCACATGAAGAAGAGTGAGGTGATGAGGATGAACGGCAGAGCATATTGTCTGCTGCTCAACGATGGTGCTTTCTGTTTCATTATATGTTGTTTGTTAATGTTTTCAGCATTGCGCACGCCGCTTGGTATCGGGTGCGTATCCCTTGCTCGTCGGGTACGGATGCCGTCGTAGTCAGGGCAATGACTTGCAAACTTACAACAAAAAAACAAGAATGTGGATGTTTTTCATTTTTTATTTTCCCGGCGTCCCCGTTTTCCTTGCTTTTTCGTGGATACTTGCGAAAAAATGAACGGAATCTGAGGTGGTTTCTGACAAAAAGGCAAAAAAAAAGGGGCTCCGCTGAGTCCCAACCTTTGTTAACCTTAAATCTAATACCATGAAAAACATTGCAAAGATACCGCCATTGTGCCGTTCTGACAAATTTTTGAAGCGGATTTTTCACAAAAATGTATATTTTCTGTATATTTCTTGATGTATATCAATCACATAACTGCCTGTTCCACTGCCTTTTACAGATTTTCCTGCTTTTCGTCCCATGCTTTCCGTCGCCGGAAAAGCTGCTGTTGCAGCAATCGGAGGAATAGTTTTGTAATATGTAATAAGAATGTTAAATAGTCGGAATAGAACAACAATTCTGTGCAAAAGAATAATGTCGTTTTGGAAAAAATGACTACTTTTGCAACAGGACAACAACAATGCGACTATGGAGAAAGAGGTAGTGGAAAAAAGAGTGGATATTGATTATATCCTCGGATGCGGCGCAGCCGACTATTCTGATGGCGACATCATCGTGCTTGACAAAATCGGTGCAATGACGATGGAGGACACCGTGCATCTCGACATGGCCATAATGATGTATCTCGTGAAGGGCCGTCTGCAAGGCGACATAAACGGAAAGACCTACGAGGCCAAGGAGGGCGACCTGATTGTGTGTCTGCCCAACTACTATCTGAGCAACTATCTCATGTCGCCGGATATAGAGTCGAAAATCGTGGGACTGTCCTATTCGGCACTCCAGAAGAACATGCAGGTGAACAAGGACATGTTCGCCCTGCTTTCTTACCTTACGAAAAACCCCGTGATACATCTCAACTCGGAACGGAGGGAGCTCATCGTGAAGTACTACGACATCGTGAGCCACAAGATAAGCCATCCGCACGGCTACTTCCACAAGGAGATAATGCACAGCATCTTCGTGTGCTTCTTCAGCGAACTCTTTGCCACCATCGCGCCGGATGTGGAGTATGTCGATAACGGAGCGTCGGTGAAGCAGGCCAATCTGATATTCTCGCGCTTCATGGAGATGCTCATAGACAACAACGGAAAGGTGCGCTCTGTGAAGCGGTATGCCGAGGCTTTGTGCATAACGCCGAAGTATCTGTCGTTCGTGTCGAAGAGCGTGAGCGGCAAGACGGCACTGGAACTGATTCACAAATACACCGTGGAGACCATCGTGCGCTACCTGAAACACTCCAATCTATCGATAAAGGAAATATCGGAGATGCTCGATTTTCCCAACCTTTCGTTCTTCGGCAAGTTCACGAAAAGCCATCTCGGCGTGTCGCCCACGGAGTTCCGCCGCACGCAAAGCATCAAGCATAAATGACGAAATGTTCTGGTTTTGCGGAATATAGTTTTTGCAATGCCCGCATTTCACAACTTTGAAGAAACAAAAAAAGCGTCAGCCGCAATTGCGACTGACGCTTTTTTGAATGTCTGTCCGGCGTGTTCCGGCAGTTTTGCCAATGCTTATTTCTTGCTGTCCTTACGCTGTTTTCTGTCGAACGACAGTGTTATTTTCCCTACATAAATGGCGTTTTTGCCGTTCTGGTCCACTCCAATCTCGCGTCCTTCGGCGTTCTTCACATAGCGCATCTGCTCGAAGAACGAGTGGGAATGGCCTCCAAGCACGAGGTCAATGTCCTTGGAATGGGCGATAAGCCATTGGTCTCCCGGCTCTGTCGGGCGCAGCCAGCCGAGATGCGACACGCAAATCACGACATCACACTTCTCCTTATGCTTCAGAAGAGCGGCAGTTTCGTTGGCTTTTTCCACCGGGTCGAGGTATTTCACGCCCTTGCATTTTGCCAAATCAACGAGTCCTTCGAGCGCAGGACTCAATCCGAAGATTCCTATTTTCAGTCCGTTGCGTTTCAGAATAACGTATGGTTTCACCAATCCTTCAACCACTGTGCCGCTGAAATCGTAGTTGGCGCAGACTATCGGGAACTTCGCCATGCGGAAAATCCGTGCCATGTTGTCGAGTCCGAAGTCGAATTCGTGGTTGCCTATCGTTATGGCGTCGTAACCCATACGGTTCATCAGCTCCACTTCCACATCTCCTTTGAAGAGCGTGTAGTAGGGCGAACCTTGCGAAAAGTCGCCGCTGTCGATGAGCAGCAACTGCGGGTTGCGCTTGCGTTCGGCCTTTATCATTTCCAGACGACGCAGGTATCCGCCGCGTCCTGCCACTGCCGTGTCGGCAAGATTGGGGTTGAGCGGCAGTATGCAACTGTGTGTGTCGTTGGTGTGCAGTATCTCAAGCTGCTTCTGTGCTGTTGCCGTTAGGGCGATAAGCAGCATCAGTGTGATTGCAAGAAAGTGTCTTTTCATCATCTTTTCACATTATATATTATTCCACTGTGAACCTGCCTTCGATTTGGCTGTCCACCTTTTTCCCGTCTTTTGCGGCGGCTCTGAAGTAATCCATCACCAGGAAACGCACGTTGTTCTCTTCGTTTTGCGGCGAGACGACATCGGTTTTTTCCTTGAATGCCACCATCTCGTCGTTGCCCTGGGCTACATAGTCGAGTGTCACGATGCGGTAGGTGCGTTCCTTGTCTATCATCTTTCCGTCGATAGTAGCTCCGAGCAGATGCCGGTCGCGGCTCATCCGCACCCTTACGCCATGACTGACACACTCGCCTCCACGCTTCGCCATCTGCGTAAACAGTTCTGTCACCTTGTCGCCTTTGAGCGAAAGGAAGCAGATTTTGTTGTCGAACGGGGCAATGTCGAGCACATCTCCCACGGTGATGTCGCCTTCTGGCAGTGCTGCGCGTATGCCGCCTTGGTTATAGACGGCGAAGTCTGGCTTCTCACCGAACTTGTCCGACGCCCACATAAGTATGTCGGGCATGAGGTTGGAGAGCAGTCCTTCGGGGCGTGCCGTGGCGAGATAGCGTGCCGTTTGTCCCACTACGGGGCTCATCATGCTATCTACATGCGCCGTGAACGGCTTTATGAAGCGTTCCGTTTCGGTGTCGCTTGTGGTGTCGTAGCGGCTGTCGATGAGTATTCTTGTGCGTTCCACGCCCGACAACTGGTAGTGTGTGGAGCATGAAGCACATACGCATACCGTTGCTACGATGGCGGTTTTTATTGATGTTCTGTGCATGGTTTTTATTCGTTTCCTCTTTTGTTACACTACTGCAAAGGTATGAATAAATTCTCTATCGGCATTGTAAGTCGTTAAAAATCACTCTTTCTGGCGTAATTATGAGTCGAAAACTTGTGGCATTAGGAATTTTTCCGTACCTTTGCACCGCTTTTCGGCGTAACCTATGACGGGAAGAAGAGTTGCCAGTTATGTTGCGCGAGAACGATAAACAAATTTAATTATCAAGTAAAAATGGATTTAATTAAAGTTGCTGAAGAAGCATTTGCAACCGGCAAGAAGTTCCCGGAATTCCGTTCTGGTGACACTATCACAGTCGCTTACAAAATTATCGAGGGTACAAAGGAGCGTATCCAGCTCTACCGTGGTGTCGTAATCAAGATTTCCGGACACGGAGAGAAGAAGCGTTTCACCGTTCGTAAGATGTCTGGCACAGTTGGTGTAGAGCGTATCTTCCCAATCGAATCGCCCAACATCGACCACATCGAGGTGAACAAGCACGGTAAAGTGCGTCGCGCCAAGCTTTACTACTTGCGCAAGCTCACTGGTAAGAAGGCTCGTATCGCTGAGCGTCGTGTCATCACCGGCGAGTAATCAAGTCTCCTTGAAACTCGGAAAAAGAAATAAAAAAAGAGATTTTGCATTGCGCAGAATCTCTTTTTTTATTTCATTCTATTCTTGTTCGTCTTGCCTGCTGAGGCTATTTCAGTCCCGTCGGCATCATTTCTTTTCCTCTTTCGGGGCTTCTTCTTTCTCTTCGCCGTAGCTCATCTGCCCGTCGTCATCGCCGTGCAGGGCTTCCTTGAAGCTCTCCCAATCCTGGAAACCCACGAGTAGCGAGATACGGTCGAGCGTCTCACGCTTCGGCTTTTCCGTGCCTTTCAGGTACTTTGTCAGCTTTTCTGTGGCCAACACCTTGCTTGGAATCTGTCCGAGCCCGTGCTCCACGGCTTCAAAAAGCTTCTTCAGCTCATGTCTCTTACCTTCCATAACATACAATGTTTAGTGCTCGCAAAATTAGCAATAACGCGTCGTTCGGCAAAATTTTTCCACCGAAATGTTTCGCTTCCGAATATTTTCTTCACGCAGGGGACTGTTGTGCGGATAGCAATTTGACTGTCAGTAATTTGCATATCTCGCAAGAAAATAGTATTTTTGCACTCTCTTAAAAAGACGAGAACACATCTTTTTGTCATATATTGCAATATGAAAGAATTAGCATTAAAGTACGGATGCAATCCGAATCAGAAGCCTTCGCGCATCTATATGGAAGAAGGCGAACTCCCTATCGAAGTAATCAACGGCCGTCCAGGCTACATCAATTTCCTTGATGCCCTCAATTCATGGCAGCTTGTCAAGGAACTCAAGGCCGCAACAGGCATGCCTGCCGCCGCATCGTTCAAGCATGTGTCGCCCGCAGGAGCCGCCATCGGCTTGCCTCTGACCGACACTTTGAAGAAGATTTACTTCGTTGATGATGTGAAAATAGAACTCTCGCCGCTGGCTTGTGCATACGCCCGTGCCCGTGGTGCCGACCGTATGAGCTCTTACGGCGACTTCGTTGCGCTGAGCGACACTTGTGATGCCGCTACAGCCACGCTTCTGAAGCGTGAGGTGAGCGATGGCGTTATCGCTCCGGACTTCACTCCTGAAGCAATAGAAATACTCAAGGACAAGCGCAAAGGCACTTACAACGTAATAAAGATTGACCCCGACTACACTCCGGCGCCGATAGAACACAAGCAGGTGTTCGGCATAACTTTCGAGCAGGGACGCAATGAAATCCGTCTCGACGACCCTCAACTCTTCGCCAACATACCCACACAGAACAAGGAATTCAGCAAGGAAGCGATACGGGATCTCGTCATCAGCCTTATAACCTTGAAATATACGCAGAGCAATTCGGTCTGCTATGTCAAGGACGGACAGGCCATTGGTATCGGCGCGGGACAGCAGAGCCGCATACACTGCACACGCCTCGCCGGCAACAAGGCCGACATCTGGTGGCTGCGCCAGCATCCTAAGGTTATGAATCTGCCTTTTGTTGATGGCATTCGCCGTGCCGACCGCGACAACACTATCGATGTCTATATCTCTGACGACTGTGATGACGTGCTTCGTGACGGCACATGGCAGCTCTTCTTCAAGGAGAAGCCGGAACCGCTCACACGCGAAGAGAAGAAGGAATGGATTGCCCGCAACACCGGTGTTGCCCTTGGCAGCGACGCATTCTTCCCGTTCGGCGACAACATCGAGCGTGCCCACAAGAGCGGCGTGCAGTACATCGCCCAGGCAGGAGGCTCTGTCCGCGATGACAATGTCATCGATACTTGCGACAAGTACGGCATTGCCATGGCGTTCACAGGCGTGCGTCTGTTCCACCATTAATTCATTCTTGAATCCACACATTATTATATAATTATGAGCAAAGGCGACGATATTGACGCAATCATTGCAGGAGGCGGCATCGTCTTCGGCAGAGGCGGCTCCGGCAAGAAGGCTGACGACGGCAAGGTGAAGACCAAAGCCAAGAAGAAGAAATACATCACCGGTGCCCATGGAAGCGGTTCGGCACGACAGAAGGCGAAGTATCGCGAGCAGCGTGCCAACCGCCATAAGAAGTAAGACACTGTTTTTTTATTACACGGCATAAGGCCTCGTTACTGCATGCAAGTGCAGTGGCGGGGTCTTTTCCGTTTCTTCCTGCCTAATATTCGTTGTGCGTCGGTGCTGTATATTGGCGGGTTCGTTTTGACACTCCGCCCATATTCTCCTATGTCTTGCTCTTACTGCAACATTAGGCACCTGACTCCTGTTCTGCCGGGTGGCAATAGTTTCTTATGTAAACATGTCAAAGACCGCTTGCGACATTACTGTCTGCCGGTGCAAAGGTAATGCTTTGCGCAAGCGAAGTCAAGTGCCAGGCTGGACGAAAAATGCCGGAGACTGCTGCTGCAATCTCCGGCATTGATGTGTTTATGCCTTACAGGCGTAAGCGTTGCGGCTTAGTAGCCGTCGTTTTGCTTCAATGCTCCGCCAGACTTTGTGATTTCTGTTGAAGGATAGGGGAATGCGATGAAGTGGTCGTCGTATTTCACTGCCTTTACCAGCGGGTTGGCTTCGTTCACATAGTCTTCGTAGGCACCGATTTCGAATGTGCTGTTGCTGTCGCTGCGGTCAGCGTAGTGGCGGGCACGCGGGTGTGCGTTCAGTTCCTTTTCAGCAAGAGCCTTTATCTCGGCATTGCCTGCGTGGAACCAGCGTTTGAGGTCGTAGAGGTGGTCGGTGAACTCGAATGCCAGTTCGCAGCGACGCTCGTGATAGAGGTCGGTCCATGTGGCGTTGCCTGCGATAGGAGTGAGGTGTGCGCGTGTGCGGAGGCGGTTGAGGTCGGTAGCGGCCTTGTCAGGATGGTTGGTAGCGAGATAAGCCTCGGCACGGAACAGCAGCATCTCTGCAAAGCGTATGAGCGGCATGTTCACGCGTGATGTGGGCCAGTCGCCGTTGGTGCTTACATAGCCCTTCTTGTCGGCATCCTTATACTTGAATGCGTCCATGTACTTGTTGATCATGAAACCCGACTCGACATCGGCGGTGGAGAAGAACTTGCGTGTTTCGCCGAAGAATTCGAACTCCTGTCCGTATTCAAGGAGAGTGCGCTTGATGCGGTCGTTGCCGGCACCGTCCTTTATCATTTCTTCATAGATGTCGTATGAAGGCTTGTTCTGGCCCCATCCGTTGTAGATGCCCCATCCCTTGTTTTCGAGGATGACGCCAGGGAACTCTGAACCACCGGGTGTGTCGCCGCCGGTTCCGGCTATACCGAAGAGGTATTCCTTTGTCCAGAAGTTGGCGAAGTCAGACGAGAAGACATCGTCGAAGTTGGGAGCGAGGTCGCGGCCGTATGTGGTTTCCAACTCGTTCACCATTGAAATCACGTTGTTCCACTGGGTCTTGTCCCAAGTTGCCCAGTAGGCATATACCTTTGCCTTGTAGGCTACGGCTGCCGCCTTGTGTGCGCGTCCGCGGTCTTCGGCTCCGTATTCTTCGAATTTGGGCAGGTACTTGATGGCGTTGTCAAGGTCTTCGATGATATACTTGTAGTTGTCTATTACTGATGCCTGCTGCTTTGGTATGGAGTTGTCGTATCCGTCGGGATAGTCCTCGTAGCGTGTGAAGGGCACACCCTGCTTGTTTGTACCGTAACGGTAGGCGATGTAGAAGTGTGAGAAGGCACGCATGAAGTAGGCTTCGCCCAGAGAGCGTGTCTCTACGGCAGTGAGTGCGGTGCCGGCTTGCTTTTCAAGAAGTTTGGCGATAACCCAGTTTGCGCGTGATGTCACCTGTGTGAAGTTGTTGTATGTGGTGCGCAGCGGACTCTCGTCGCCGGTGTAGCGGAATGTTGCGAGGTCGCTGTAGCCGCGTGTGCGTCCCCATACCACGTCGCAAGCGGCTCCCTGCTCCCAGAAAATCTCTCGTCCGAAGAGGCCTTCCTGATGTATCGGTGCGTAAAGAGCGTCAATGGCTTCGATGGCCTGGTTGTCGTTCTTGAAGTATTGTGATGTTGTAGGGCTTCCCTCCGGCTGCACATCCAAGAAATCGCTACAAGAGCTGAGAAGCGCCAAAGAGAAAGCTGCTGTCAATAAATATTTTGCTTTCATAACTTTCTTCCTTTTTTAATTAATAAGTAAGTTTAACTCCGAAAGAGAATGTGCGTGCCACGGGGTAGCGCATAGCGTCCCATCCGCCGCATTCCGGGTCGATGCCGGTGTAGTCGGTGATGGTGAAGAGGTTCTCGCCACTTACATAAACGCTCAGACGGCTGTTGCGGCTGTTGAAGTGTGCGCACTTGCGAAGGATGTTGGTGAGGTCGTAGCTGACGGTCACGTTCTTCAGACGCAGGTAGGAAGCGTTCTCCAAATACCAGTCGGAAGCTGTCGAGAAGTTGTTGTTCGGGTCGTTCTTCGACAGGCGCGGGATGTTGCTGTCGCGGTTTGTCTCGCTCCATGCGTCGAGGATGCGTGCATCGCGGTTGAAGTTTCCTTCAACATCTGACAGTGTCATGCACTTTGCCACGTTCATGGCCTGTGCTCCTGCCACGCCCTGCAGCATTGCCGAGAAGGAGAGGTCCTTCCATGTGAAGCCGCCGGAGAGTGAGAATGTGTACTTCGGAGTGGCCGAGCCACAGTACTGACGGTCGCCGTCGTCAATCTTGCCGTTGCCGTCGTGGTCGATGAACTTCAGGTCGCCAGCCTTTGCGTTGGGCTGTATGCGGTTGCCATTCTTATCAACGTAAGCCGCAGCTTCAGCGTCGCTCTGGAAGATACCGTCGGTCTTCACGAGGTAGAACGAACCGAGAGGCTCACCTTCGGCGGTCTGGTAGCAGAAAGGAATGAGTCGGAACTTGCCGTCGCCGGTCCATACGCCGGGGTTGCCGTCGCTGTCCTTCACGCCTATGTCGCTCACCCAATTCTTGAGCCATGCGAAGTTGCCGCCTACATAGTAGGAGAAGTTCTTGTTCACGCGGTCGTTCCAGTTGGCTGAGAACTCTATACCGCGGTTGCGTACTTCACCCTGGTTCACGAGCATTGCGTCGAGACCGATGCTGTTAGGCCAGTTCATCGACTGTGTCTGGATGAGGTTGAATGTGCGCTTCTCGAACCAGTCGAACTGCAAAGCCAGACGGTCGTTGAACATGTTGAGGTCAAGACCGAGGTCAAACTGCTCTGATGTCTCCCATGTCAGGTTGTTGTTGATGGCCTGGGAGTTGAAGTAGAATGTGTTCCAGAGAGTGTTCTTCTCCACGCCGTACTGTGCCTGTTCCTGCCAAACCTTCATTGAGAGGGCAGCGGTCTTGTAGTTGTAGCCGATGGAACCGAGGTTGCCCACGCGTCCCCAAGAGGCGCGGAGCTTCAGGAGCGACACGAGGTCGTTCTTCGGGAAGAAGCTTTCGTTGGAGATTTTCCATGCACCTGTCACGGCAGGGAAGTCGCCGTGGTTGTTGTCCTTAGGCAGACGGCCGGCGTAGTCGCGGCGCCATGAAGCGGTGAGGAAGTAGCGGTCGTCGTAAGAATAAGCCAGACGGCCGATGAGCGACACGTTGGCGTCGGGGCCGGTGAGGTAGTCGCTGCCTGAGACAGAGCCGGCGTTGGCTATGTACTGCAGGTATGCCGACTCGTCGGCGAATGTCTTGCCGTCGAGTTCGAAGCCGCGCACGTTGTAGTGGTCGGCTGTCGTCGAGAGGAGAGCACCCACGGTGTGCTTGCCGAATGTGTTGTCGTAGGTGAGTGTGTTCTCCGTCTTCCACTGGTCGGTGCGGTAGGTGCTTTCAGTGAGCGAGTTGCTGTTGTTGGGTTTACCCACCTCGTCGCGACGCGGCGAGAACTGCTTTTGGAGGTTCGACTGGAGGTTGTATGTGAAGCGGCTCACGAACTTCAATCCCGGAATCACGTTGCCCACTTCGAGCGATGTGGTGCTCCATGTGTCGCTTGTGCGGTTGAAGATGTTCTTTGAGGAAAGAGTGTTGAGCGGGTTCACTGCGTCGCCGTGTATGTCGGCGAAGTTGCTTCCGTACTGTGCGATGTATGTGGGGTCTTGTGTCGTCACGCCGCCGAAGCCCGATTCTGTGAACTGGCTGTAGGCTTCTGCACTTGCCGGCATGTAGATGGCAGAGAGAATCGGACCGGTGTAGCCTTCGTTTGTGGCAGTGGTGCGGTTTTCGGTGTTCTTCCATACGAAGTCCTCGCTGATGCTCACCCACTTGTTGATTTGGTACTTTCCGTTGTAGTGGATGGCGAGGTTCTTGTTGAATGTGCTCTGGAGGATACCTTCGTCGTTGTCGTAAGAGAACGAGAGGCGGTTGGCGAATGTGTCGCTGCCTGAGTTGAGCGATACGTTATGACGCTGGTAGAAGGCGGTGCGGAATATTTCGTCCATCCAGTTGGTGCGTGTTGTGGCAATCCACGGGTTCTTGTTCACGTCCCATCCTGCCGGCACTTCCATGCTGGCGTTGCCGTAGGATATCTTGCGCATCTGTATTTCCTGCTCTGCGTTGAGCGGAGTGGGGAGGTTCATGGCGTTGCGTATGCCCACCATTCCGTCGTAGGAGATGGATGTCGCGCCCTTCTTCGCCTTCTTTGTCGTCACGAGGACAACGCCGCCTGCTCCTGACTGTGCACCGTAGATGGCTGCCGACGCGGCGTCCTTGAGCACTACGATTGACTCGATGTCGTTGAGCGAGGAGATGGGTGCGCCCGGCACTCCATCGACAACCCACAGCACGTTGTCACCGTTCTGTGAACCTTGTCCGCGGATAACGATGTTGGGAGCGGCTGTAGGGTCGCCGCCGTCGGCCTGTACTGTCACGCCGGCGAGCTGTCCCTGAAGCATTCCTTCGGTTGAGGTCACGGGGCGTACGGCGAGTTCGTCAACGTTGCTCACCACGCCTACGGCAGCCGAAAGGTCCTTCTTCTTTGTTGCGGCACCATAGCCTATTGCCACAACCTCGTTGAGCATGTGGCTGTCGTCCTTGAGGACTACTGAGAGCTGTCGGCTTTGTCCCACCTTCACTGTTGTGGAAGCGTAGCCGATAGATGAGATTTCAAGGGATGCGCCGGGTTTTACATCGATGCTGAAGTTGCCGTTGATGTCGGTGATAGCTCCCACCTTTCCGTTGGCAGCCTTTACTGTGGCTCCGATGATGGGTTCGCCGTTAGAGTCCTTCACGACTCCCTTGACGGCTACCGTGCCCTGCTGTTGCGCAAAAGCTTCGGGAGTTTTGACGGGTGTTGTGCCTGCCATTGCAGCCGAAGAGGAAAATGATAACATGGAACATGCTGCGACTCCTACGAGTCCGCATCTCCAGTTCTGTTTCAGAATGCCTTTTCCCATTTTGTCAAATTTAAGTTGTTAATAAAAGATGTATTAGCGGTTCTGGCTAACGACAATTGAAAAAATAAGCTTTATGTAAAGCGGATTTTGGTATGTCGATGTTGCAAAAGTAACGAATTTTAATATTCCATGCAAATTATTTACATTCTATTTGAAAAAGATTCTCCTTTTTTTCATGCTTTTGAAACATCGTCGGCGTGTTTTGGCGTATTTGTGTTTTGGCGGCAGGCTTATATTTAATAATGTGTAAGAGCGTGTGCCTTGCTCTTGCTCACTCTTTTACTTTTTCCCCTTTTTACTCTTTTACTTTTCCACCTTTTACTCTTTTACTTTTTTACCTTTTACTTTTTTACTTTTAAACAAGGCTTCTTTGCAACGCAAACAAGGCTTCTTCGGCTTGCAAACAAGGCTTGTTTGCACTCCAAAGAAGCCTTGTTTTTAGGCTGTATGTAATGCTGTTGATTTTCAAACAGTTACGGTTCATACTCCGCTTGTCTCATGCAGCCGTTTGAGGTTCTTCTCCCATGTGCTGTAAAGCCAGTCGGTGTCGTCCTCGTCGGAGAAGTCGGTGATGAAGAGGGAGTAGGTGCCGGAGAGCGAGCATCGCTCCATGCGTATCTCCACGAATACGTCTTCCGGGTCGTCGTCCCAGTGGAAACGTACTCGGCAGAGCCGTTCCTTTGCCACAAAGTGTGCCTTGCGCTGTTCGTGGTGCCGCCATTCCTGCCCCCAAGTGAATGTGAGTTCGTCGCCGTCGGCGGTCACGGAGTCGGCGAGCCAGTTGGCATATCCGTCGGCAGTGCTTATAAGTTTCCACACGATGTTCGCCGAAGTCGATTTCAGTTCGTGTTCTATTTCGATTCTTTGCTTCGTCATCAGGTTGTCATTTTTAATGTTTAACATTTGTGTCTGCACGGCTTTTGGGGCACTTGTCGTGGATTGTAAGAACCTTTTGCAGCACATTTCTCTGCAAAAATAATAAATTTTACCCACAAAAGTGCATTTTTTTTGAAAATCTTTTGGAGTTTAATAAAATTGTATTACCTTTGCACCCGCAAATAAGCGATGGCGGGATAGCTCAGCTGGTTAGAGCGCATGATTCATAATCATGAGGTCCCCAGTTCAATCCTGGGTCCCGCTACGAAGTTTCAGGGAATTGGTTTTCGAACCGATTCCCTTTTTTGATTGCCGTTTTCCGGTGTTTCCGTGTGCCCACACAGCATGCCTTAAATGTCCCTTTTGCGCCTTAAAAAGTGCGATATATCAACAATTTGCGTTAAGTTTTCATTTTTTTTATATTTTAATATGTAATGTCATGCCTTTTTGCTAACTTTGCAAGTCAAAACAACTAAAACGAAAAATATGGCTGAAAACAAAAAAATCAAGACCGCACTCGTGTCGGTTTTCCATAAAGACGGGCTTGAAGAGCTGCTCGCCAAGCTTCATGAGGAGGGCGTGAAGTTCCTTTCCACAGGCGGAACACAGAAATTCATCGAGTCGCTCGGCTACGAATGTCAGGCAGTGGAGAGCGTCACTTCATATCCTTCAATCCTCGGCGGACGCGTGAAGACACTGCACCCACGCATCTTCGGAGGCATACTCGCACGCCGCGACAACGAAGGCGACCGCTCACAGATGGCTGAATACGCCATTCCCGAAATCGACCTCGTGATTGTGGACCTCTATCCTTTCGAGCAGACCGTGGCAAGCGGCGCGTCGGATGCCGACATCATAGAGAAGATAGACATAGGCGGCATCTCGCTCATCCGTGCAGGAGCCAAGAACTTCAACGACGTCGTTATCGTGCCGAGCAAGGCTGAGTACGGCGTGCTCCTCGACATTCTCAACCGCAACGGCGCACAGACAACACTCGCAGAGCGCAAGATGTTCGCCGAGCGCGCGTTCGGAGTGAGTAGCCATTACGACACTGCTATACACGAGTGGTTCGCAAAGTAGAACAAAGAGACAACCGCACTTCCGCAGGTTTACGCACTTGCCGCAGACATACAGAGGCTTGCGGAACTTAAACAAACAAAAAAGTCAGAAATTAAATGGGATTTTTTTCTTTCGTACAGGAAATAGCGATGGACCTTGGCACTGCCAATACCATCATCATCAGCGACGACAAGATTGTCGTGGATGAGCCTTCGGTCGTGGCTCTCGACCGCCGCACCGACAAAATGATAGCCGTGGGTTCGCAGGCGAAGATGATGTATGAGAAGACTCACGACAACATCCGCACCATACGCCCGCTGCGCGACGGCGTGATAGCCGACTTCACTGCGTGCGAGCAGATGATGCGCGGACTCATCAAAATGGTGCACACCGGAAGCCGTCTGTTCTCTCCCTCGCTCCGCATGGTGATAGGAGTGCCGTCGGGTTCCACCGAAGTGGAGCTGCGTGCAGTGCGCGACAGCGCCGAACACGCCGACGGACGCGACGTCTATCTCATCTTCGAACCGATGGCGGCAGCTATCGGTATAGGCATCGACGTGGAAGCGCCGGAAGGTAACATGATTGTCGATATAGGCGGCGGAAGCACCGAAATCGCAGTCATCTCGCTCGGAGGTATCGTGAGCAACAACTCCATACGCACCGCCGGCGACGACCTTACTGCTGACATCCAGGAATACATGAGCCGCCAGCACAACGTGAAAGTGTCCGAACGCATGGCGGAACGCATCAAGATACATGTGGGTTCGGCACTCACGGAACTCGGTGACGACGCACCTGAGGACTTCGTAGTACATGGCCCTAACCGCATCACCGCACTCCCGATGGAGGTGCCCGTGTGCTATCAGGAGATAGCCCACTGTCTCGACAAGACCGTGGCGAAGATAGAGAACGCCGTGCTCTCGGCTCTTGAGAACACACCGCCGGAACTCTATGCCGACATCGTGAAAAACGGTATCTATCTCAGCGGAGGCGGCGCACTGCTGCGCGGACTCGACAAGCGACTCACGGAAAAGATAAACATACCGTTCCACATCGCCGAAGACCCGCTCCACAGCGTGGCCAAGGGCGCCGGTGTCGCTCTGAAGAACATCGACCGATTCTCGTTCCTCATGCGATAATTCACAGAAAAGCGAAAAAGTAAAAGGCTGACATGGAAAGGCAGAATGCCGCCGGAGTCTGTTGCTTTTTTGCTTTTCCACACTTTTACCCTTACCCGTTATGCGCAATCTAATCGACTTCCTCGCACGTCACAACCACTGGTTCCTCTTCATTCTGCTCGAGGTGCTGAGCTTCGTCCTGCTGTTTCATTACAACAGCTATCAGGGAAGCGTGTGGTTCTCGTCGGCGAACGCAGTGTCGGGAAAGGTCTTTGAATGGAACGCATCCGTGACACAGTACTTCTCGTTGGTGGATGTGAACAAGACCCTCACGGAGCGCAACATATACCTTGAACGGCAGGTGGAGCAACTTACCGAACAGCTGGAAAAGGCGGGCAGGGACTCGACGGAAATAGAACGCATGCAGACGAGCGTGCTCAAGGACTGCAACACCATACCGGCAAAGGTGGTGAGCTGCTCGCTCAACAAGCTCAACAACTTCATCACCATCGACAAAGGCTACGCCGACGGCGTGCGAAAGGATATGGGCGTGGTGTGCGGCACGGGCGTCGTGGGCATCGTCTATCTCGTGTCGGAGCACTATTCGGTGCTCATTCCGGTGCTCAGTTCGGTGTCGAACATCAGCTGCACCATACGCTCGCGAGGCTACTTCGGCTATCTGCACTGGAAAGGCGGGTCGCCGGAAGAAGCCTACATCGACGACATTCCACGCCATGCACGCTTCAAGCTGGGCGACGTCATAGTGACAAGCGGCTACTCCTCGGTGTTCCCGCCGGGCATAGTGGTGGGAAAGATAAAGCATGTCTATAACTCGGCGAACGGACTTTCCTACCGCCTCAAGATTACTTTATCGACCGATTTCGGACGACTCCGCGATGTCTGCGTGATAAACGACAAGGAGATGGACAGGAAACTCGAGATACTCCACGCCGCCGAAGACTCGATTTCGGCACGCTGACAAATGCCGGCGCCTGACGCCGGAAGATACGGAACAATGGCAGGAAAGCATCAGCTGCTGCCTGAAAACAACAGAGAAAGAAAATAGGGAAGATGAGCCTGAAATTCATACACAACATTTTTTTCTTCGTCATACTGCTTCTTGCGCAGGTGCTCGTGTTCAATCATGTGCGCATTTTCGAGTGCGCCACGCCGCTGCTGTATGTCTATTTCGTGCTGCCCATACCTCACGACCAGCCGCGATGGGTCACGCTGCTGTGGTGTTTTGCACTCGGACTGAGCGTAGATGTGTTCTCCGACATGCCCGGTGTGGCTGCCGCCTCAATGACACTCATCGGACTCCTGCAGCCATACCTGCTCTTCCTCTTCCTCCCGCGCGACTGCCCCGACGGGCTTATACCGACATTTTCCACACTCGGCGTGGGAAAATACATCGTCTATACAAGCGTGATAACGCTCGTATATTGCCTCACGTTCTTCGCACTTGAGGCGTTCAACTTCTACAACATCATGCAGTGGGCTGCCAGTGTGGGCGGATGTACGGTGCTGACACTGCTCCTTATTCTTGTAATCGAGAACCTCAGAAAACGGAAATGAGCGACTTCAATCTCGAAAAACGCCGGTATGTCATCAGTGGCGTGGCCGTTACCATCGTCATTGTCTATATCATTCGCCTGTTCATGCTGCAACTCATGAGCGACGACTACAAGAAAAATGCCGACAGTAACGCCTTCCTCAAAAAAATAGAATATCCCTCACGCGGCGTAATAACCGACCGTAAGGGCCAACTTCTCGTGTACAACCAGCCCGCTTACGACATCATGGTGGTGATGAACGAAGAGAGCGGAAGGCTCGACACCACCGAATTCTGCAAGAGTCTCGGCATTACCAAGGAGTTTTTCATAAAGCGCATGAACGATATCAAGAACTATTCCAAGAATCCGGGATACTCGCGCTTCACGCAACAACTGTTCATGAGCCAGCTTTCAAACGAAGAATTCAGCATATTCCAGGAGAAGATATTCCGCTTTCCGGGCTTCTATGTCCAGCGGCGAAGCGTACGGCAGTACCAATACCCGTATGCGGCGCATGTGCTCGGCGATGTCGCCGAAGTGTCGCCAAGCGATATTGAGGACGACGACTACTACCAGCCGGGCGACTATATAGGCAAACTCGGTGTGGAAAAGTATTACGAAAAGCAGCTGAGAGGAGAGAAAGGCGTGCAGGTTCTGCTGCGCGACGCCCGCGGAAGAATACAGGGCAAGTACCAGAACGGGCGTTACGACCGTCGGCCCGTGGCTGGAAAAGACCTCACCCTGAGCATCGACATAAAGCTTCAGGCACTCGGCGAGAGACTGCTTGAAGGTAAAATAGGCAGCATCGTGGCGATAGAACCGTCCACAGGAGAGGTGCTCTGCATGGTGTCGTCGCCTACTTACGACCCCAGAATCATGTCGGGTAGAATGCGAGGAAAGAACCATCGTATGTTGCAGCACGACGCATGGAAGCCGCTTCTCAACCGCAGCATAATGGGTATGTATCCTCCCGGCTCGACATTCAAGACTTCGCAGGCTCTCACATTCCTTACCGAAGGCATACTGACGCCATCGTCAGCACTGCCCTGTCATCATGGTTTCTACTGCCGCGGACTGCATGTCGGTTGTCACTCGCACGCTGCTCCGATAGCCCTTGTCAATGCCATCAGCACGTCGTGCAACTCGTATTTCTGTTGGGGACTGTACTATATGATGGGCAACCGCCGCAAATACAAGAGCGTGAACGATGCCATGAACATCTGGCGCGACTATATGGTGAGCATGGGATTCGGCTACAAACTGGGCATAGACCTTTATGGCGAGAAGCGAGGCATGATACCTAACGCCGAATACTACGACCGCAACTACCGCGGATCATGGAACGGTCTGACCATAATCAGTATTTCGATTGGGCAGGGCGAGGTGACGCTCACACCGCTGCAAATAGCCAATCTCGGCGCAACGATAGCCAACCGCGGATACTACTACGCCCCACATGTGGTGCGGAAGGTGCAGGGCGAACCGCTCGACACCGCCTATACGCGCCGCCACTACACCAAGGCCACACGTCGGGCATACGACTATGTGGTGGCAGGAATGCGCTCGTCGGCTCTCGGCGGAACGTGCAGAATGCTCTCGAAATACGACTTTGAGCCTTGCGGCAAGACCGGTACGGCGCAGAACCACGGTCGCGACCACTCCGTATTCATGGGTTTTGCGCCTATGAACAACCCCAAAATCGCCATCGCTGTATATGTGGAGAACGGCGGATGGGGTGCCGACTACGGCGTGCCGATAGGCGGACTTATGATGGAACAGTACATGCACGGCAAGCTTTCACCTGCCAGTGAGGCGCAGGCGGAGCAGATGCAGAAGCGCAGAATAGGCTACGGACCGCGCTTCCCGGGGCAGGACGATGCACGCAAGTCACGGCAGAAAGCACGCAAGCCAGCCGCCGCTGCAAAGAAAGCAACGGCGGAAACGGCAGCGGAGAGCAAGGAAAAATGAATTGGAAAAACCTCGGAATGAGGCGGAAAGAGACAGCTTCTCACTACATAACATCCCTTATAAGAACAAAAAGAAGGCATCATCACAATGTTATATAAAGCAGACAAACGGCAAAGTCTTTGGGCTTCGGTGGACTGGTGTATCATCGCCATCTATCTGGCATTGATGGTTTTCGGATGGATAAGCATCTGCGGAGCCAGCTATACATACGGCGACAACGACATATTCAGCCTCGGCACACGTTCGGGCATGCAGATAGTGTGGATTGGAACATCCGTATGTCTGGGTTTTGTGATACTTATGATGGACACGCGCTTCTTCGATACGTTCTCATATATCATCTACGGACTGCTGCTGTTGCTGCTCTTCGCCACCATATTCAACCCTCATGACATCAAGGGTTCGCACTCGTGGCTTGTGATAGGACCGCTGCGTCTGCAACCCGCCGAGTTCGGAAAGTTCGCCACAGCCCTTGCCCTTGCCAAACTCATGAGTGCCTACGGCTTCAGCATGAAGCGTTGGAAGGACTTCGCTGCAGCCTGCGCCGTGGTGCTTCTGCCCATGCTCTTCATCATAGGGCAGCGCGAGACGGGTTCGGCCCTGGTCTATCTCACGTTCTTCCTCGTGTTCTATCGTGAGGGAATGCCGGGCAGTATTCTCTTCACGGGAGTTGCGATGGTGGTGTATTTCGTTGTTGGAATAAAGTATGAGGGCGTGTCTTTGTGGGGTACTCCCACCTCCGTCGGTGTGTTCTGCGTGCTTCTTATGGTGCAGATTTTCACTGCTGTCATGGTGAATGTGTACTGCAACGAGAAGAAACAGACCCGAATCATCCTCGCTTACTGCCTTGGCGGCACGCTCATAGCGCTGCTGTTCTCGGAATATGTCATACGTTTCGACATCATGTGGGTGCAGCTTGGTCTTTCGCTGATGCTCGTTCTGTATCTGCTTTATCATGGATTGCGCACCCGTCTGAGTCATTATTTCTACATAATGGCGTTCTTTGTAGGGTCGGTGGTGTTTTTCTTTTCTGCCGACTATGTGCTGAATAATGTGATGGAGCAACACCAGCGTGTGCGAATAAACGTGCTGTTGGGACTCGACGAGGACCTCGCCGGAGCCGGATACAATGTGCATCAGAGTGAAATCGCCATCGGTTCGGGCGGACTTAAAGGCAAGGGTTTCCTCAATGGAACGCAGACTAAGTTGAAATTCGTACCCGAACAGGACACCGACTTCATCTTCTGTACAGTGGGAGAGGAGGAAGGTTTTGTTGGTTCGGCAGGCGTATTGCTGCTGTTTCTCATGCTCATTCTAAGGCTGATACATCTTGCCGAACGCCAACCCTTCACATTTGGGCGTGTCTATGGCTATTGTGTGCTTAGTGTTTTTCTGTTTCATGTGTTCATAAATGTGGGCATGGTGCTTGGCCTTACGCCCGTCATCGGCATCCCGTTACCGTTCTTCAGCTATGGAGGTTCGTCGTTGTGGGGCTTCACAATACTGCTGTTCATCTTCCTCCGCATTGATGCCGGTCGCAACTTAGTGCAGAAGTAGCGAGTAGCCCACATCGCTTACGCCAGGCAGAATCTCGCGTTTCATGTTGTGGCGCACTCTTATCGTGAGCGAGTCGCCCACTAAGAGCGGCAGTGTGCGTATGGGGAATGTGAACTGATGGTAGCTCAGTCCCTGTCCTTTGTTGTTGCCATGCTCGTCGGTGAGTGTGCATTTCAAGGTGTCGGTGTATATGGTTTCGGATGGCGACACCTTCTGTTCCACCACAAGTGTAAGGCTCATAAAAGGGTAACTGTCGTTGGTGCGCAGCATGAGCGTGGCCTGATGGTCGCCCGCAACCTTCGCTTTCGGCACACGGAAGGTGATGGTGTCGTTCTTCTCCCAACCCGAAACGAGGGCGTGTTCATACTTGTCGTACACCATGTTGCCCGTGCATCCTGCCATTACGGCGATGGCAAAAGCCAGAGCCGAAGCCCGAAACCATTTCTGCATAATCGTCTGTCCCTTTGTTTTTTCTTTTCTTTGAGCGGTTCACTGGCGCATTACCGCCCCTGCCGCAACTTTGTTTACGCTTGCCGTACCGTTGCCGTAAATGCCGGAAGCAGTACGGCAAGCGTCGTTATAGCAATGAGTCTCACTCCTTGCTTTCTTTGTTTTCTGTCGCCTGCGGCTTGTTCTCCGCCGTCTGCTTGGGCGCGTCCTGACGGTTGTGGCGTTTCGGTCCGCGCTGTTTCTGCTGCTTTTGCTGCCCCTGTTGTGGCTGCTTCTGCTGTTGTTCCTGCTTTGCCTGCGGCTTGTTCTGGTTCTGTTTGTCCTTCTGGCGGTTGTCCTTACGATTCTTGTTCTTCTTCTTCTTCGATTTGTCGAATCGGCTTATGTCGGCATCGGCAAGCAGGTCGATGGGTCGTTCGCTTTCGCTCACATTGCCGTTCACTGCCAGCGATTCCGGTTTCTCGCCACGCTTGTTGAGTTCAATCACCTCTTTCGCACGCTCGTATGATATTGTCTCGAGGTTGGCTGCCACACCCTTTTGTGTGGAATAAGTGATGAGTCCGGCGAGGATGTCGGTCTTGAAGAGGAAGTATTCGTTGTCCTGTGTGAAGAGAGTGATCTCCTTGCTCGGCATCTTGCGGCTTGCCTCCATGTAGTCGTCCACCTCGTAGTTGAGGCAGCACTTCAGTTTCGCGCACATTCCGGCAAGCTTCTGCGGATTGAGCGAGATGTCCTGCAGGCGTGCCGCATTGGTGCTTACGCTCACGAAGTTCTTCATCCATGTGGCGCAGCACAGTTCTCGTCCGCACGGACCTGTTCCGCCTATGCGTCCAGCCTCCTGCCTTGCGCCTATCTGCTTCATTTCGATGCGCACATGGAAAGTGTCGGCAAGCACCTTGATGAGCTGTCGGAAATCCACACGCTCGTCGGCGATGTAATAGAATATGGCCTTGTTGCCGTCGCCCTGGTATTCCACATCGCCTATCTTCATCTGCAATCCGAGACCCTTTGCTATCTCGCGGCTCTGGATCATGGTGTCGTGTTCGCGGGCTTTCGCCTCGTGGTACTTGTCCATATCCACTGCCTTTGCGATGCGATAGATGCGCTTTATCTCGTCAGCCGACTTGAGGTTGGCTTTCTTTATTTGCAGTTTCACGAGTCGTCCGGTGAGTGTCACCACTCCGATGTCGTGTCCCGGACTTGCTTCCACTGCCACAATGTCGCCTTTTTTCAGCTCGATATTGTTCACATTGTGGTAATATCCCTTTCTTGTGTTCTTGAATTGCACTTCCACAAGGTCGGTGTCCTCTTCGTTTCCGGGTACATCGTGCAGCCAGTCGTAGGTGTTGTGCTGCTTGTCCTGCCGTCCGCAAGCGCAGTGACACAGTCCGCGGTCGGTGTCGCGGGATATTTTGAATTTCATGTCTTTGAAGTCTTTCATAAACTTTGTATGTTGTGATTGCATAACGCCTGACGCGCGGCTGCGTGCCGTTGTGTCAGTGTTTGCGTTGTATAAGAATAATCGTTCTCAGTGCAAGGTCGTAGAACACTATCTTGGCGTTGGCGTTCTGTGCAATGTCGCGCAGTGCCTTTTCGGTGATTTCCGCCAGTTCCATGATGTTGTTCTCGTTGATGAATGGTGCGAAGTTGTTCAGGAACGCCTCCTCATCGGCTGTGAGATAGTTGAGTTCGGGCTGCCGGAAGTTATAGACGAAGCTCTCCCGGAGCATGTGTCCGAAGTAGGCGAGCAGCCGTTTCTGCTTCTCCCTGCCGAGTGCGGCGATGCTGTCGCTCCACTTTTTCAGTTCCTTCACCTGCTTCATGTATGCCTGTCGCATGAGCAGCGTGAAGAGGTCGAAGAAGATGCGGTTCTCGTTGCCCACGTTGAGGGCTTCGAGTGCCGCTGTCCAGCTGCCGTTGGCGATGCGTGCCAGACGGTGCGCCTGGTCGGGTTCTATGCCGCGCAGTGTGGTGAGGGCGTTCTCTATGTCGGCCTCGGCAATGCGTTTGAAGTCGATGCGTTGCGTGCGGCTGCGTATCGTTTCAAGCAGTTTCTCCGGCTCTTCGCTCACCATTATGAAGACAGTCTCCGTCGGTGGTTCTTCGAGGAGTTTGAGTAGCTTGTTGGCACTTGTGAGGTTCATGCGTTCGGGCAGCCATATTATGCTCACCTTGTAGCCTCCCTGACTCGACTTCATGCTGAGTTTGCGTGCCAGGGCGTCGCTTTCCGCGCCGGTGATGATGGCCTGCTGGCTCTCGGCTCCCATTGCGTCGAGCCACTGCTCTATGGTGAAGTAGGGTCCCGATGCGAGCATTTCGCGCCATTCGCGTGCGAAGTCGTCGCTCACGGGCTGGTGTTCCTTGCCCATCGACGCCGTCTTGATGGTGGGGAAAGTGAACATGAGGTCGGGGTGTCCCCAGTTCTTCAGCAGACGGCTGTTGCCAAGAAGGTGTGATGCGAAAGCCAGGGCGAGAGCCATCTTTCCGCAGCCCTGCGGGCCGCAGAAGAGCATGGCGTGCGGCACTCGCCCCTCGTCGGTGAGTGCGAGCAGCCGTTTCTGCGCGTCTTCCTGTCCTATAACTTCGCTGAATGTCATACGATATGGTGTTTTGGGTGATTGTCTTTACAGCAGCCGTCTTGCCACTTCCTTCACCGACTCCACTGCCGAGACGGTGTAAAAGTGTATGTTGTTGAATCCGGCGTCGTAGAGTTGGCGGCACTGTTGTGTGCTCCATTCTATGCCGAGTGCGCGTGCGTCGTCGTCGGTCTTGCATTTCACGGCTTCGGTGGCGAGCTCCTGCGGCAGGTCGCAATGGAATGTCCGCGGCACTACGGAGAGCTGGCTGAGCTTGGCAAACGGCTTGATGCCGGGGATGATGGGCATTGTTATGCCCATGCTGCGTGCCTTATCGACGAAGCTGAAGAACTTCTCGTTGTCGTAGAAGAGCTGTGTCACGGCATACTGTGCGCCCATGTCCTGCTTCATCTTGAGGAATTCCATGTCCATCTGCATGTTGGGTGCCTCCTCATGCTTCTCCGGATAGGCTGCCACGGCGTAGGAGAACTTCGGGCCGGGGTTCTTTATCGGCGTGCCGTCGTTGAAGAATCCGTCGTTGAAGCGGTTCACCTGCGCTATGAGGTCGGTGGTGTGTGCGTGTCCGCCGGGCGTAGGTATGAACATGCTGTCCTCTTTGGCTTTGTCGCCACGGAGCAGCAACACGTTCTCGATGCCGAGAAACTGCAGGTCGATGAGTTCGTATTCGATGCTCTCTTTTGTTGCTCCGCTGCAAATGATGTGCGGTATCACGGGTATTCCGAACTTGTTCTGTATGGCGGCTGCTATCGCCACCGTACCCGGACGGCGGCGTATGCGCTGCCGCTGGAACTGTCCGTTTTCGAGTTCCTTGTACACGAACTCGCTGTGGTGCGTCGTTATGTTTATGTAGCTTGGGTTGAATTCCCTTAATGCTTCTATTGTCCTGAACAGTCGTTCGGTGCCTGTTCCTTTCAGAGGCGGCAGCACTTCGAACGAGAAATGACGCTCGGTGTTGTTCTTATGCAGAATGTCGGTGATGTTCATCTGTCGTTTTCTTCTGTTGTGTTCTTCTGTTTTCCCATACGCCGGATTGCGGTCAAGAGCCTGATGCCCGTCGGGCGCTTTCCGTGAACGGGCGGAACTTGAAACCGTTATGCGTTGGTTGCCATGCGGCACTATCTGTGCAAAGTTACGAAAAAAATGGCTAACAATTTCGTTTTTTCACCTATTTATTAATGTTGGCGTTCGGTAAAGACTTTCATCCACGGGTCCCGCGTATGTCGTCGTACCCACAGCTGCGCTGCAAGGCGGCTTGCAGTGGACTTCGTATAGAGGTGATGGCGTGTCAAAACTGAACCTTCTTTAAGCAATTTGCTTGATAACGGTGTTCTGCGACAATCTGCATTTTTTAGTACTTGCATTCCTAAAACTTGCAAGAAATCACAACTTTTAGGAGCGTTTGTCCTAAAAATATTGTATTCACGCAATGTGCTGTCTCGTTTTCATACTCGTTTTCCCTCGATTTCAAACAAGGCTTCTTTGCATCGCAAACAAGCCTTGTTTTGATTGTAAAGAAGCCTTGTTTGCGATGCAAATAAGCCTTGTTTTTAAGCCAGTTGTAACTCGTTGGAAATCAATGGTGTTTAATAATGGAAAACCAAACGTTGCGAAACTCCGCAAATCAGGCGTACCGCCCGGCGAAGGTGGGCGTGCAGGCACGTTGTGCATTCGGCTTTTCCGGCTAATATTCGGCAGAAAAACTGTTGGCTATAACTTCCTGCTACCGGCTGTGACGGAGCTTCCTTGAACTTTGCGGAAAACCTTTTTTGACATCTATAACTTCTAAAACTTGCGAAAGGGCAGTACATTATTTATAAAGAAACCTTTAAATACAAAAAAAATGATACATAACTTTGCCGTGACAAATTAAAATATTAACTTTGCAATGATAAATCCGACAACGTGTAATGTGCGACAATGTGTCGCAGGAAAAAGCCGCAAGGTGCTTGCGGAAACATTGGCACGGAAGTTGCTTTATCAAGGGTAAAGAGAATAACACGTTTTATAAAAACAAACAATAATTATGGTAAACTACAAAGAATTAGGCTTGGTGAACACTCGTGATATGTTCGCAAGAGCCATCAAGGGTGGTTATGCAATTCCTGCATTCAACTTCAACAACCTCGAGCAGCTTCAGGCTATCATCAAGGCTTCATCTGAATTGAAGTCTCCGGTAATCCTTCAGGTTTCCAAGGGCGCGCGCGCTTACGCTAACGAGACACTCCTCCGCTATATGGCTGAGGGCGCTGTTGAGTACGCTAAGGAGCTTGGCTGCAAGCATCCTGAGATTGTTCTCCACCTCGACCACGGCGACAGCTTCGAGCTTTGCAAGAGCTGTGTTGATCTTGGTTTCTCTTCAGTGATGATTGATGGTTCTTCACTTCCTTACGAGGAGAACATCGCCCTCACAAAGAAGGTTGTAGAGTATGCTCACCAGTTCGATGTTACCGTTGAAGGCGAGCTCGGCGTTTTGGCAGGTGTTGAGGATGAGGTTTCATCTGATGTATGCCACTATACAAAGCCTGAGGAAGTTATCGACTTCACAAGCCGCACAGGTGTTGACTCACTGGCAATTTCAATCGGTACTTCTCACGGTGCTTACAAGTTTACACCGGAGCAGTGCACACGCGACCCGAAGACCGGCAAGCTCGTTCCTCCTCCATTGGCATTCGACGTCCTCGACGAGATCATGGAGAAGCTCCCTGGTTTCCCAATCGTTCTCCACGGTTCTTCTTCTGTACCACAGGAATATGTTGATATTATCAACGAGTACGGTGGCAAGTTGCCCGATGCTGTTGGTATTCCTGAGGAGCAGCTCCGCAAGGCTTCTAAGAGCGCTGTTTGCAAGATCAACATCGACTCTGACTCTCGTCTCGCTTTCACCGCTGCTGTACGCAAGGTGTTCCACGACAAACCAGGAGAATTCGATCCCCGCAAGTACTGCGGACCTGCACGCGACCTCATGGAGCAGATGTACAAGCACAAGATTGTCGATGTGCTCGGCTCTGACAACAAGCTCGCTCAGCTCGACTAATATGAACCTAAGCGGTAAGGCAGCGGCATGCTGCGCCGCATAGAATGAATATGTGTGCGCCAAGCGGTATCCACTTGGCGCACATTTCTGTTTTTACAGACTCCTTATATCTACACACACGCGACCACGGATAGGCCGCAATGACAAACATACAAGTGGGCGTCCCCACACTTAAACCTTCATAATGAAACATCTTTTTATCACTGTCGTTGCTTTCTTGGCAACACTTTCGGCAGAAGGCCAGACTCTGCCGGTTTATCTCGACGACTCTAAACCCACCGAACAACGCATCGATGATGCACTGTCGCGCATGACCCTGCAAGAGAAAATAAGGGTGCTGCACGCACAGAGCAAGTTCTCCGCCGCCGGAGTACCGCGCCTCGGCTTCCCCGACCTGTGGACTGACGACGGCCCCCACGGTGTGCGTCCCGACGTGTTATGGGACGAATGGGACCAGGCGGGACAGACCAACGACTCGTGTGTGGCGTTTCCCGCACTCACATGTCTTGCTGCCACATGGGACACGTCAATGGCTCTCACCTACGGACACAGCCTCGGCGAAGAAGCTCTCTACCGTGGAAAGGACATGATTCTGGGTCCAGGCGTGAACATCTACCGCACACCGCTCGGCGGACGCAACTTCGAATACATGGGCGAAGACCCTTATCTCGCATCGCGGATGGTGGTGCCTTACATCAAGGGACTACAGTCGTGCGGCGTGTCGGCATGCGTAAAACACTACGCACTGAACAACGATGAGGAATATCGCCATCAGGTTAATGTCGTAGTCAGCGACCGTGCGTTGCACGAAATCTATCTGCCGGCATTCAAGGCTGCCGTCACCGAAGGCGGCACATGGGCTATAATGGGAGCCTACAACCTCTATAAGAACGAACACAACTGCCACAACCAGTGGCTGCTGAACAAGATATTGAAACACGACTGGAAGTTCGACGGCGTGGTAGTGAGCGACTGGGGCGGCTGTCACGACCTCGATGAGGCGGTGAAGAACGGCCTCGACCTCGAATTCGGAACATGGACCGACGGCCTCACCATGGGCGCAACCAACGCCTACGACAACTACTTCCTCTCGCAGCCCTACCTCAAAGCCATCAACGAGGGAAAGTACAGCACGAAGGAACTCGACGAGAAAGTGCGCCGGATTCTGCGTCTCTACTTCCGCACCACGATGAACCGCAACCGCCCTCACGGTTTCCTCTGCTCCGATGCACACTATGAAGCTGCACGGAAGATAGCCGAAAACGGTATCGTCCTGCTCAAGAACGACGCCTCTCTTCTGCCCATTAACCTGCAAACCACAAAGCGTGTGCTCGTCGTTGGTGAGAACGCCGTGAAGATGATGACCGTTGGTGGCGGCTCGTCGTCGCTGAAAGTGCAGCGTGAGGTGTCGCCGTTGGACGGCATTAAGGCACGCCTTGCTGCCGAAGGAATAGCCGTCGATTACGAACGCGGGTATATAGGCGACACAAACGGAGCCTACAACGGCGTGACGACAGGTCAGAATCTTGACGACAAGCGCACCGAAGAGCAGCTCATTGCCGACGCCGTTGCAAAGGCGAAGGGTGCCGATTACGTCATATTCATCGGCGGACTGAACAAGAGCGACTATCAGGATTGCGAAGGACACGACCGTAAGAACATGGATTTGCCATACGCCCAGAACAAGGTGGTGGCTGCATTGGCAAAAGCCAACCGGCGCATCGTTTTCGTAAACATATCGGGCAACGCCGTGACCATGCCTTGGCGCGGCAGCGTTCCCGCCATCGTCCAGGGGTGGTTCCTCGGTTCCGAGGCAGGCAACGCATTGGCTTCGGTACTCGTTGGCGATGTGAATCCGTCGGGAAAGACCCCGTTCACATGGCCGGCATCGCTTCAGGATGTAGGCGCACACAAGCTGAACACCTATCCGGGAACATGGCGTGCCGACAAGAAGATAATTGATGAGGAGTACAAGGAAGGCATCTATGTGGGCTACCGTTGGGCTGACAAGGAGAAGACCAAGCCCCAGTTTGCCTTCGGCCACGGCTTGAGCTACACCACATTCAAGTTGTCCAACGCCCGTGCCAACGCCGCTTCGATGACCCGCGACGGCAGAATCACGTTCACTGTGAACGTGAAAAACACCGGCAAACGCGCCGGAGCCGAAGTCGTGCAGCTCTATATCCACGATGTGAAAGCCTCGCTCGACCGTCCGGAAAAGGAACTTAAAGGCTTCAAGAAAGTGTGGCTTCAGCCCGGAGAAAGCAAGGCTGTGGATATAACCATCGACAACTCCGCACTCAGCTTCTACGACGAAGCTACCCAATCGTGGGTTTCCGAGAGCGGCGACTTCATCGCTCTCATAGGCAATGCTGCCGACAATCTGACGCAGAAGGTCAAGTTTGCACTTAAATAATCATTTTAGTATAAAGGGAAGCAGTTGCTCGGATGTCACATCTTTGCAGCTCTTCCTTTTTGCTTGTATCTTATATTTTGCAAGAAAATATCATTTTTTTAAACCAACAATAATTTTGACATGAAGAAAACAGTATTGGCAGTGGCAATGATGCTGGCTTCTCTCGGCTCGTTCGCACAGAAGCTTGGCATGGAAGAATTTGTCACCGACCTTATGAGCAAGATGACCCTGGAGGAAAAACTGGGGCAGCTCAATCAGTTAAGTGTGGGCGACTGGTCCACAGGTAATTCCGTAAACTCTCCCGTGACGGCTGAAATCGAGAAGGGACGGGTTGGAAGTGTGCTCAACATCAAAGGTGTCGGGAAGATAAGGAAACTGCAGGAGCTCGCCGTGAAGAAGAGTCGTCTGCACATTCCGCTGCTCGTGGGCATGGATGTGATACATGGTTACGAGACGATGTTCCCCATTCCGCTCGCCCTTGCAGCCAGCTGGAATCCCGAAGCAGCCGAACTTAGCGCACGCATTGCGGCAAAAGAGGCTACGGCTTGCGGCATCGACTGGACCTTCTCGCCTATGGTTGATATAGCCCTCGACGCACGTTGGGGACGCATCGCCGAAGGAAACGGCGAGGACCCCTACCTCGGCAGCCGCATGGCGGAGGCTATGGTGCGCGGCTATCAGGGCGACTTCTCGTCGCCGGAGAACATCCTTGCGTGCCTGAAACATTTTGCCCTCTACGGAGCGGTAGAGGCAGGCAAGGAATACAACACCGTGGATATGAGCCATTCACGCATGTTCAACCAGTATCTGCCGCCTTATGAGGCTGCGGTGAAGGCCGGTGTGGGCAGCGTTATGACCTCGTTCAACCTCATCGATGGCATCCCCGCCACCGCAAACCGTTGGATGGTGACCGACATACTGCGCAACCGCTGGGGTTTCAAGGGCTTCGTCGTCACCGACTACGCCTCTGTCAAGGAGATGACCGTACACGGAGTGGGCGACGACCAGGCGGTAGCCGTCATGGCGTTGAAGGCCGGAACCGACATGGAGATGGTGTCGGAGTGCTTCATCAACACCTTGGCGAAATCGCTGAAAGAGGGTAAGGTGACTATGGAGGAGATAGACAACGCCTGCCGGCGTGTGCTCGAAGCGAAATACCGCCTCGGACTTTTCAAGAATCCTTACATCCACTGCGACGCCAAGCGTGCCGCAAAGGATGTCTATTCGCCCGAACATCGCCGTATAGCACGCGACATTGCCGCCGAGACCTTCGTGCTTCTGAAGAACGAAGGCAACCTCCTGCCGCTGCAGAAGAAGGGCAAGATAGCTCTCATAGGTCCTCTTGCCGACGAGAAGGAGCAGATGGCTGGAATGTGGAGCATCCCGCGTGCGCCCGAAAAATACCGTTCGCTGAAGCAGGGCATGGCTGAGGCTCTTGCCGGAAAGGCAGAACTTCTCTACTCACAGGGCTGCAACCTCTGTTCCGATGCCGACCTTCAGGAGTATGCACGCTTTGACAAAGCCCTCAAACGCGGCGACAATGCGCAGCTCAATGCCGAGGCGATGGCAATAGCCAAGGATGCCGATGTGATAGTATGTGCTATGGGTGAGAGTGCCGACATGACGGGTGAGGCGGCATGCCGTGTGAACCTTGAACTGCCGGACACGCAGATGGAGCTTCTCAAGAAACTTGTGGCTCTCGGAAAGCCAGTCGTGCTTCTCAACTTCTCAGGCCGTCCTACGGTGATGAACTGGGAGAAAGCCAACGTGCCGGCAATCATGAACGTGTGGTTCCCAGGCAGCGAGGCTGCCGACGCAATACCCGATGTGCTCTTCGGCGACAAGTGTCCGAGCGGCAAACTCACCGTAAGCATGCCGCAGCATGTGGGTCAGGAACCGCTCTACTACAACCATCTGCCCACCGGACGACCCGTGCCTGAAAACACCGACAAGTTCCACAAGTATCAAAGCAATTACCTCGATGTGCGCAACGACCCGGCATTCCCCTTCGGATTCGGACTGAGCTACACCACATTCAAGTATTCCGCACCACGCCTTTCGTCGGTAACAATGTCGAAGACGGGCAGTGTGAAGGTGAGCGTGAGCATCACAAACACCGGCAACCGCGATGCTTACGAGGTGGCACAGCTCTACATTCACGACCCCGTGGCACGCATCTCGCGCCCGGTGAAGGAACTGAAAGGCTTCCAGCGCATTCACCTCAACGCCGGCGAGACGAAGGAAGTGACCTTCAATCTTGATGCAGAACTCCTGAAATACTATGACAGCGACTGCAATCATGTCATTGACGACGGAATAATAGAAGTGATGACCGGTCCAAATAGCCGTGATGTGCAGAAGACAACGCTTACTGTAATGTAACACGTTGTGATACAATAAATTCCTACACGGGCTTCCGCCCATTTACAAACAAGGCTTCTTTCGAGTGGAAAGAAGCCTTGTTTGCGTTTGAAAGAAGCCTTGTTTGAAGAGCAAAGAAGCCTTCTTTTATTTCTGTGTATGTTCCTTTACATATTCCTTGGGCAGCATTTCAAATTGTTGCTTGAAACATTTCGTGAAGTAGGACGATGAACTGAAGCCCACTTTCACCGCCACTTCCGTCACGGAGAAGCCCTCCAGAAGCAGGGCGGCGCCCCTTGTTATGCGTTGCGACTTGAGGAAATCGACGGGCGACTGTCCCGTGAGCGACTTCAGTTTGCGGTAGAAGCTTGAGCGGCTCATGTTCATCATGCCCGCCATTGAGTCGATGGAGAAGCTCTCGTCGCTCATGTTGTCGATGAGAATCTGCTGCACATGTTCCACGAACTGCAGGTTCTGCCGTGTGAGTCCGAACTCCGACGGCTGCACCTTCTCAAGGTCGCCGTTGAGCGACGACATGCGCTTGTGGAAATTCTGACGCATTCGCAGCAGGTTCTTTATCTGCAGATGCAGCTGCTGTATGGAGAAGGGCTTTTCCAGATAGACATCGGCTCCGCTCTCCATTCCCTCCACTTTCGCCTCAAGGGTGGTCTTGGCGGTGAGCAGGATGAGCGGTATGTGCGAGTAGATGATGTCGTCCTTCACGCGTCGGCAGAGTTCTATGCCGTCCATCACGGGCATCATCACATCGCTCACAATCACGTCGATGCTCTCGCCGGCAAGCACGTTGAGGGCTTCCAGACCGTTGGTGGCACGATAGATGTGGTACCATTCGTGCAGAGCGTCGCATGTAAGGTTGAGCAGTTCGGTGTTGTCCTCCACCACGAGCACGTTGAACTGTCGTGTGGCGGAGCCGTCGTCGTCGGCCTCCTTGCTGTCATCGGTTATGCTCTGCGGCTTCTCCTTCTCGGCGTTCTCCTCCTCTTCCACGAGTTCTATGGGCATGGTTATGGTGAAGCATGAGCCTCCGTCGGGTGCGTCCTCCACACCGAGCGATGCTCCGTGGGCCGTGGCGAGGGTGTTGGCGTAGGCGAGTCCGAGTCCGGTGCCGAGTATCTTGGCTATGCGGTCGCCTCCCACCTGATAGAACGAAGTGAATATCTTCTTCTTTTCGTCGTCGCTTATGCCCGGGCCGTCGTCAATAACCGAAATCTTCACGCTGTCCTCGCCGTCGCGTTCCATTGTCACGACAATGCGCGAACGGGCGTATTTCAGGGCGTTGCTCATCAGGTTCATGAGTATTTTCTGCATGCAGTCGATGTCGATGGCGGTGGTGATGTCGTAGTCGGGCAGCTTCAGCTCGACATGCTTGCGCTCCATTTCGCCGTACGACTCGTAGTAGTTGCACACCTCATGCAGCAGGAAGTGCATGGAGGTGTTCTTCTTCTCCATCTTTTTGGAACCGCTTTCCGTCTTCTGGAAGTCCAGAAGCTGGTTGGTTATGCCCAGCAGATAGTTCATGTTGCGGCGTATTATCGTCATGTACTTGCGGTCGGTGTCGTTGCGTTTCGTCTCCTCCATACGTTCCAGAGGCAGCGATATGAGGTTGAGCGGCGTGCGTATCTCGTGCACGAGATTGACAAAGAAGCGTATCTTGCTCTCGAATGTCTTCTTCTCCTGTTCGCGCAGCTGCTCGTTGTAGCGGTCTTGCAGTGCCCGTTTCGCCCGGCGTGCGCTGAGAATCATCGTCACGTTCCAGATGAGGAAAATCAGAATGATGTAGATTATGTAGGCGATGTTGGTGCGGTACCACGGCGGCAGCACCACTATCTCAAGCACGCTCACGTTGTCTTCGCTTCCCGCTTCGCGCAGGAGGAACTGGTAGGTGCCCGGCGGCACGTTGGAGTAGGTGGCTTCGCGGTTGTCGGTGCCGCGTACCCACTGCTTGTCGAAGCCGCGGAGGATGTATTCGAAGCGCACGTCGCGCATGGTGTTGAAGCGTGGCGAGGCGAAGTGCAGTGTGAAACTGTTGTCGCTGAAAGGCAACTTTATGCGTTGTGACACATAGAGCAGGCGGTTGAGTCCTATGCGTTCGAGCTCGTCCTCGGAGTCGGCAGCGTATGGCAGACTTATGGATGTGACATAGACGGGTGTCTGTTGCCGGTCCACTGGCAGCGTTTCGGGGCGCATGCAGTAGAAACCGTTCTCACTTCCGAAGAGCATCCGTCCGTCGGGCAGCAGCAGTGTGGCTGACTTGTTGAGCGGACCCTGCCACAGTTCGTTGGAGTTCACCATGTGTACCAGGTCGTTTTCGTTGCCGTTGGGCATCTTTATCAGTCCGATGTCGGTAGATACCCAGATGTTGTGCTTGCTGTCTTCGCACACGAAATACACTTGTCCCTCAATGCCCCGTATGCGCACGAAGTTGTCATTCTTCTCGTCGTAAAGGCAGAGCCCGCCGCCACGGGTGCTGCACCATAGGCGGTTGCGGCTGTCGTAGAACACGCCGGTGAGCGAATTGTCGGAGATGGTGTGCGTGTTGCGGCGGTCGCAGGTGTAGTTCAGCCATTCGTCGGCGCTTATGCGGTAGCGGTAGAGGCCTCGGCTGTTGGTGGCAGCCCACAGAAGTCCGTGGCGGTCTTCGGTGATGTTCACGAAGTCGGTCATGGAGTTGAGCAGGCGCAGAGGGAAGAAATGTTCCGTGCGGGAGTCGTAACGGCTGAGTCCCCAGTTGGTGGAGACATAGATTATGCCCCGCTTGCTCTTGAATATGTGGCGTATCTTGTTGCTCGTCACGGTGTAGGGCACGTTTTCGGAATAGGTGTATGAGCGTATTTCGCCCGTTTTCAGGTTCAGCACCTTCACTCCGTAACGCCATGTTCCCACCCATAATTGGTGGCCGTCGAGCATCAGTGCCGTCACGTTGTATCGGGATAATGCCTCGCAGGGAGTGACGGTCTGCGTGGATGTGTCGTAGATGTAGAGTCCGGTGGTGGTACCCACATACACCTTGCTGCCCCCGGTGTGGCAGAAAGCCTGTACGAGCGACTTCTCGTCGTGCTTCACTCCGGGTATGTTTATGAACGGAGCGAAGGGCCTGTATTCGGGTAGATAGCACACGCCGCTGATTTCGGTCATTACCCATAGGGTGCCGTCCTTGTCGAAGAACACGTCGTTTATGGCCTTGTCGGTGAGTCCGACGATGTGGTCAGGACCGTCGATGCGCTCAACCTTGTGCGTGTTTATGCAGAAAACGTAGATTCCCTGGTTTGTGGCGAGCAGCAGAGCGTCGTTGCGGTTGGTGTTGATGGCGTTGATGGGGCATTGAGTCTGGAACAGGGGGAAGTGGCTGAATGCGGCTGTGCGGCAGTTGAAGCGGTGGAGTCCCTTGTCGGTCCCAATCCAGATGTCGTTGCCTACGGCACGCATGCAGATGCTGCTTTTGTCGTTGATGTAGTTGGAAATGGTGTGCGATGCTATGAATCTGCCGTTTTCGCTGAATGCGTTCAGCTTGCCGCTGATGGTCGATACATAGACTGTTCCGTCGGCTGTCTGCACGACATCGCTAACAAATCCGCCGTGACGGGAGTTCTGTTTAAGGATTTTCGTGGCGGGGTTGTAGATGAAGAAACCCTGTCCGAGGGTGCATATCCATATCAGACCGTTGCGGGTCTTTGCCATTTTCGTCACATGGGTGCTTATCACCACGCCGTATTTCGTTCTTGCGAGGAACCGTGTGAGGTGGTTTGTGTCGCGGTTGAACACATTGATGCCTATCATTCCGCCCACGAATATGTCGTGGTCGTATTCGAGCAGTGCAGTGACGTTGTTGGGGCTGAAGAGGCTGTTGTCGCTGCTGAAGTCGCGATAGACCATCGTCGAGACTCCGTCGAAGCAGCAGAGACCGTTGGAAGTGCCGAACCACAGGAAGCCGTAGCTGTCGCGTATGCCGCAATTTACGGTGTTGTCGGGCAGTCCGTTGGCTGTGGTGTAGCTGCGGAATATCTTGCAGCTGTTGGCTGAGGCCTTGGGATGATGTGCCGACAGCAATAATGCCGTCAGAAAAATGATTGCGGAAAGGAAACGATGTGTTCGCATTTGGGCTTGATGGTTAGGCTGAAAGAAGGAAAAAAACATGTCGGAATGCAAACCGGCGGAGTCTTCCAGTCCGCTGGCTTGCATTCCGGCTGTGAGGCGAACGCCTATCGGCGTGCGTTGAGCAGCAAGTCGGTCTTGCCCTCATCCACGAGTTTCACGATGAGTTCGCCGAAGAGAGTGTTTGCCCATGCAAACCATGGGCGTGTGAATTTGTTTGAGTCGTGCACGTTGAATGTCTCGTGCATGAATCCGGTTCCGGCGTCGGTGCGCATGAGCATCTCGATGCACTGCTTTATCTCGGCGTCGTCCTGACTGGTGAAGGCGCGCATCATCACCGACATTGGCCATGCCATGTCGTAGCCCACATGCGGGCCTCCTATGCCTTCGCCGTCCTTGCCTTTGAAGAAGTAGGGGTTGTCCTTGCTCCAGACGAAGCGGCGTGTGTTCTGATAAATGGGGTCGTTCACATCCACATCGCCGAGGTATGGCAGGGCGAGCAGACTCGGAACGTTGGCGTCGTCCATGAGGAAATGGTTGCCGAAGCCATCTACTTCGAAAGCGTAGATGTCGCCGTACTTCGGGTGATGCACCACGGCGTACTTGCGGAGGGCTTCGCTCACCTCGTCGGCGAGCTTTCGGCACTCTGTGGCGGTGGCAGCATCGGCGTTCACCTCAGAGAGGATTGTGGCTGCCTTACGCAATGACGACACTGCCATGAAGTTGCTCGGCACGAGGAAGAGGAATGTGGTGGCGTCGTCGCTGGGACGGAACACCGACGCTATGAGACCCACGGGATTGACGGGATTGCCGTAGCCGGCGTTGCAGACGGTGTCGAGCTGGCGGTCGGTGACACGAAGGAATGTGTACGGACCCTTGTCGGTCTTGCGCTGCTGCTCGCGGAATGTCTTCAGGATGTTGGCTACAGCCTGCTTCCATTCGTCACCGAACACCGATGTGTCGCCCGTCACCTGCCAGTAATGGTAGGCAAGGCGAATGGGGTAGCACAGAGAGTCGATCTCGTATTTGCGCTCATGCAGTTCAGGCTTCATGTCGGTCTGGTCGCTTGCCCACTCGTTGTTCTCCACCGGTCCCATGTTGAATGCGTTGGCGTAGGGGTCGATGTTGATGCACTTGAGCTGTCGGAGGATGACGCCGCGAATCATCTTGCGCAGCTTTTCGTCCTTGTTGGCATACTGGACGTATGGCCACACCTGCGCACCGCTGTCGCGGAGCCACATGGCATGTATGTCGCCTGTATATACAAAGGTGTCGTCCTTGCCGTCGAAGTGGGCTGTGGTGTCGATGGTATTCGGGAAACAGTTCTCGAACATCCATGCCAGATAGGCGTTGCCCTTGAGGAGTTTCTTCACTTCCTTTATCTTCTTCTCTATGGCATCCGATACGAAGAGGCGTTCGTTCACGGGTGGACGCTGGCTCACGAGCTTGGTGTTGTCGGCGGCGACAGTGACGGGTGCCAGACCGCTGAGCGTGCCTGCGAAACTGCCGCTTGCTGAGAAGGCGAGCATCATGGCCATCCCTGCAATCATCTTTGAGGTCTGTTTCATTGTATTGTCTTTTGGTTTATGGTATGTTTCAGCCGCCCTCACTTGCTGGCCGTGTCCTGCCACGATGTGCAGGAGTGGCGGCGTGGAATGATTCCGGCTTCGGTTTTGAAGAGACAAAATTACGAATTTTAGGGCAAAAGCCAAAATGTAGGGCTTGTTTTTCAATAAAAAACGATTAACAGAGTGTTGTGGAGGGATGTTTCTGGTGTTGCGAAAGTATGCTTTTTTACTGAAAAATAGCGTTTTGAACAGATTTTACCGTTTTTTGAATAGTATTGATTTTGCTGTACTGGATGTGTGGCATAACTTTGCAGCAGACTAAAAGTAACGCAAACCACACACTTAGACACACACAGACAAATTATACCAAAAACACATAAAAGTAGCCGTTTAAGGCAAAAGGGAGCGCGATAAGACTATTGCGCTCCCCTTTTTTTGAGCAAGACGGGCGGTTTGGACGTAGAAGAGAAAAAAAGTAAAAAGGTAAAAAGGTTAGGAGGTGGGACAAGACATGAGTTGGCAAAATCCTTGAAAGTGTTAAAATCCGTGTTTTGCAAGATTTTTCCTCATAAAATGTTTGTTCTATAAAAAAAACTGTAACTTAGCAAGCGATAATGAAAAAAACAGTAAAAAACATTTCCGTCGTTTGTTAAAAAATGACATAAACGCGCGAAACTAAAAAACACTAACAAAAAACAATAGTTTTATGAAGCATTTGTTACTTATCGTTTGCGCATTGCTCGGATTGCAGGCAAATGCGCAGTCTCGTGAATTCAAACCGATACTGAAAGACGGCCGAGTGTGGAAAGTGGTGATGCCACCGCGATTTGACGACATGGATGAAGAGGAAAATCCCGATGTCTATTTCACTTTTGCCGTCAGTGGCGACACCATAGCCAATGGCAAGGCGTGCAAGAAAGTGACATATCGTTGCGACACGGAGACTCCCAAGAACTTCACACCTTCAAAGGAAGGCACTGTTGCCGCATACGAAAAGGACGGCAGACTGTATGTGAACCCCGGCAAGGACAATGACGGAGTGCTGATGATGGACATGAACCTGCATGCAGGCGACAATGTAAATAGTCTTTTCTCTGTGTATAAAGAGGACGAAATTGATGTGCACGGGCAGGTGTTGCGTCGCCTTACGATGACCACGGGCAACTTTACAGACAAGAATGCCTGTTGGGTGGAAGGAATAGGACCGAGTCAGGACTTGTGGGCTACGGCACCAGGTTATGAATACAGCCCCCATGACACTTATATTTACAGGTGTCTTGTGGCGTGTTATGACAACGGCGAACTCGTGTTCAGTGCGGAGGACTTCGACAAGCAGCCTCTGCCAAACAGCATCGACACGCTGACGGAAACAGGAAAGAAATGCGGCCCGATGTATAATGTGTTGGGGCAGCGCATCAGTGCACCGAAAAAGGGCGAACTCTACATACAGAACGGGGAAAAACGCGTGAGGAAATAAAAATCATAGGAGGTCGAGCGTCCCCGCTTGACAACACCAACCAAGCAATCTGTAAATCGCAATTCATGATTCTTGCAAGCAAGCGACGGAGCCGAGCGTATGATTTGCAGACTTGCGCAGTGTTGGCGAGCGGGGAGGCTCGACCTCTTATGACTTTGTTGTTTGTATTTTAGTGGTGGAGACACGATAAGTCGGTTTTCTGCAACTCCTTTGAGCAAAGTGAAAAACTTCCATAGACATCCTTTTTTATTCATATCGACTTCTTTCAATCCGTTCCTATTTTCTCTATGATACTAAAATAAAGTGAAAACGGGTGTAATGTGATTTTTTTGTGCTAATTTTGCACTCCGAAAAGCCTTTGTGGTACAACGGCGGCGTCACAGGTTTTAGTGCTCGCTGCCAGTGGACGAGTAAACGGCAACACAAGGAGATACAGCCTGTTGCCGGTAAAGGTGTAATGACGGCATCATGGTGCGCATAAAAAAGTTAGACATATTCATTGCAAAGCAATTCGGACTGCTGTTCGTAGGAACATTCTTCATCTGCCAGTTTGTGCTGATGATGCAGTTCCTGTGGCGTTATATCGACGAGCTCATAGGCAAGGGACTGTCGATGGATGTGCTCGCCGAATTCTTCTGGCACATGGGTCTGATGCTTGTGCCGCAGGCTCTGCCGCTGGCCATACTCCTTTCGTCGCTGATAACATTCGGAAACCTCGGCGAAAGTTCGGAGCTTACAGCGATAAAGGCGGCGGGCATATCGCTGATGCAGGCGTTCCGCTCGCTCATTGTCATTTCTGTCGTGATATGTCTGGTGTCCATATATTTCCAGAACAGCATAGGTCCTGACGCCAACCGCAAGTTGGCGCGTATGCTCATGTCGATGAAGCAGAAAAGTCCGGAACTTGAAATACCGGAAGGAATATTCTACGACGGCATACCGAACAGCAACATATATGTGCAGAAGAAAAACCTTGACACGGGCAAGCTCTACGGCATCATGATCTACCGCATGACGGGAAGCTACGAGGACCAGGCCATAATACTCGCTGATTCGGGTATGCTGCAAGCCACTGCCGACAAGAAGCACCTGCTCATGACACTGTGGACGGGCGAGTGGTTTGAGAATATGCAGTCGCAGACATTCGGCAACAGCGCCGCCGTGCCATACCGCCGCGAGACTTTTGTCACCAAGCGCATAGTGCTCGACTACGACGGTGACTTCAATATGGCTGATGCAACATCGCTCAGCAACGATGCCCGCGGAAAGAGTTTCATGCAGATAAGTCACGACCTCGACTCCATAACGCACCAGTACGACAGTATCGGCCGTACATTTTATGCCAGCGACCGCGCCATGTTCTTTACTCTGCCGAGGGTGTCGCAACGCGATTCGCTGCGGGCATTGAAGCTCGCCGCCACGACGAAGTATGATGTGGATTCGGCTTTCTTGCGTCTCACCGATGAGCAGAAGCGAATGGCTCTCTCACAGATGAGCATAAAGGTGCAGTCGCGTCTCAGCGACCTCAGCTTCAGAAGCATGATAACATCCGACGGCGACCGACTCATACGGCAGCACAAGATAGAGGCGGTAGGCAAGCTGACGCTGGCTCTGTCGTGCCTCATATTCTTCTTTATCGGTGCTCCGTTGGGTGCGATCATACGCAAGGGCGGACTCGGAATGCCGGTGCTCATATCGGTGTTGGTGTTCATCATCTACTACATCCTCGACAACTCCGGCTATCGTATGGCACGAGGCGGCATGTGGCCGATATGGTTCGGTAAGGGACTTGCGCCGGGAGTGCTCATACCTATGGCGGTGTTCTTCACCGTGAAGGCAACCAACGACTCCGTGGTGTTCAACGTGGATCTGTATCGTGAGATGCTGCGCCGTCTGCTCGGACTGCGCGATTCGCGCCACATAGGACGTAAGGAAGTGATAATAAACGACCCCCACTACACCGCCGACGCCGCACGCCTCGCCGCTGTGAGCCGCGATGTGGCGGCATATTCGGCTGAACACCGTCTGAAAACTGCACCGAACGTGGTGAAGGTGTTCTTCAGATATGAACCCGACCATGAGATGGAACGCATCAACAGCGAACTGGAACAGGTGATAGACGACCTCTCCAATACACGCGACCGTGTGGTGCTGGCTGCCATAAACCAATACCCCATAATGTCGGAGAAGGCTCACACAAGACCGTTTGAACGGCGATGGCTCAACATTGTGGCGGCAGTCCTTGTGCCGTTCGGCACGGTGCTCTATCTGCGTATGTGGCGTTACAGACTGCGTCTGATGCGCGACTTGAAGACCGTCACTGCGACAAATGAGGTGATTATTAAACAAATTAACGAAAAATATACCAGCGGAGACAATAAATAATCCGTTTACACATTATATATAATAATAGGAGCGGCACGCACAGGCATGAAGGCTGCGCCGCAAGAATTAAAACAAGTCAGAAATAAAAAAACAACGAGAAAGATATGGGTGAGTTCAAGCTAAGTAGCATCGAGGATGCTGTGAAAGACTTCAAGGAAGGCAAGTTCGTAATCGTGGTAGACGACGAAGACCGTGAGAACGAAGGCGACCTCATTATCGCTGCCGAGAAAATAACACCGGAGCAGGTGAACTTCATGTTGAAGAACGCAAGAGGCGTGCTCTGTGCGCCGATAACGCTTTCAAGATGTGAAGAACTCGACCTTCCGCACCAGGTGAGCGACAATACAAGTATGCTCGGCACACCCTTTACGGTGACTGTCGATAAGCTTGAAGGTTGTACAACGGGTGTCTCCATACACGACCGTGCGGCTACTATACGTGCTCTTGCCGACCCTTCCTCTACACCGCAGACCTTCGGACGCCCGGGACATATCAATCCCCTCTATGCCCAGGACAACGGCGTGCTGCGCCGTAGCGGACACACCGAGGCTGCCGTGGACCTCTGCCGCCTTGCCGGACTCTATCCCGCCGGAGCACTCATGGAAATTATGAACGAGGACGGCACGATGGCACGAATGCCGGAATTGCAGAAGAAGGCGGAAGAGTGGGGCATGCGCATCATCACCATCAAGGACCTCATTGCCTACCGACTCAAGAAAGAGTCGATAATAGAAGTGGGCGAAGAGGTGGATATGCCTACGGAATGGGGACACTTCCGCCTCATACCTTTCCGTCAGCAAAGCAACGGTCTGGAGCATTTCGCACTCGTAAAGGGCGAATGGCGTGAGAACGAGCCGGTGCTTGTGCGTGTGCATTCGAGCTGCGCCACGGGCGACATCCTCGGTTCTATGCGCTGCGACTGCGGACAACAGTTGCACAAGGCGATGGAAATGATCGACAAGGAAGGCAAAGGCGTAGTGGTGTATATGCAGCAGGAAGGCCGAGGCATAGGGCTGATGAACAAAATAGAGGCGTACAAACTGCAGGAAGAGGGCTACGACACCGTTGATGCCAACGTACATCTCGGCTTCAAACCCGACGAACGTGACTATGGCTGCGGCGCACAGATGCTGCGCCATCTCGGTATTCACAAGATGCGTCTGCTCACCAACAACCCCACAAAACGCGTGGGACTGGAAGCCTACGGACTCGAAATAGTGGAGAATGTACCCATCGAGGTGATGCCCAACCGATACAACGAACGTTACCTCAAGACCAAACGCGACCGAATGGGACATCTCCTGCATTTGAAATAAACCGGATGCATTTAGGCAGGCGAAGTTGAATCTTTTGAAGCCCGACCGCTTTGCTTCGTATATTTCAGGATTAAGAAAATATTAGAAATTTCAGGAACAGGAAAATAAAGGAATGCAGAAAATGAAGAGCAAAAGTTAAGGAGTCAGAAGTTAAGCCAAAAGATTTGTTCCTTGCGGAAGAACGATATAGGTTCAGGTAATGGCTTAACTCCTTAATTCTTAACTTCTGACTTCTGAAAACGAACTTCTCCTTCTGTAAAGAAACAAGAATCACCAATAAAAAAACTTTAAAAGAAAATGACACAATTATCCGAACGCCTTAACCGCCTTGCACCATCAGCAACTCTTGTGATGTCGCAAAAGAGTAGCGAGATGAAGGCACAAGGCATTGATGTTATCAATCTGAGCGTCGGCGAACCCGACTTCAACACCCCCGACCATATCAAGGAAGCGGCAAAGAAAGCTATCGACGACAACTTCTCACGCTATTCGCCCGTACCGGGCTACATGGATTTGCGCAAGGCCATCGTCGCAAAACTAAAGAACGAGAATGCCCTCGACTATTCCACAAACGAGATTCTCGTGTCGAACGGTGCCAAACAGTGCGTCTGCAATGCCGTGATGGCTCTTGTCAATCCCGGAGAGGAAGTGATAATCCCCGCACCCTACTGGGTGAGCTATCCGCAGATGGTGAAGCTCGCAGGAGGAACTCCGGTGATAGTGAACGCCGGTTTCGAGCAGGACTTCAAGATGACCCCGCAGCAACTCGAAGCTGCCATCACTCCGAAGACACGCATGCTCATCCTCTGTTCGCCGAGCAACCCTACCGGCAGCGTCTATTCCAAGGACGAACTCGCAGCTCTGGCGGAGGTGATAAAGCGGCATGAAGAACTCTATGTCCTCGCCGATGAAATTTACGAACATATCAATTATGTGGGACACCACGAAAGCATAGCACAGTTCCCGGGTATGAAGGAACGCACCATCATCGTGAACGGCGTGTCGAAGGCATACGCAATGACCGGATGGCGCATAGGATTCCTCGCCGCTCCCGAATGGATTGTGAAAGGATGCAACAAACTTCAGGGACAGTACACGAGCGGACCCTGCTCCGTAAGTCAGAAAGCTGCCGAGGCAGCCTACACCTCATCGCAGGAATGTGTCGAGACAATGCGCAAGGCCTTTGAACGCCGTCGCGACCTCATCGTAGAACTTGCGAAGGATATCGAGGGTCTCGAAGTGAATTTTCCGCAGGGGGCTTTCTATCTTTTTCCGAAGTGCAGCAGCTTCTACGGTAAGACCGACGGCACTCGTATCATCAACAGTTCCACTGACTTAGCACTTTATCTGCTCGAAGTGGCACACGTTGCGACAGTGGGCGGCGACGCTTTCGGCGATCCGGAGTGCTTCCGCATGAGCTATGCTACAAGCGACGACAATATCCGCGAAGCGATGCGGCGCATAAAGACGGCTCTCGGACAATTGCATTAAAAGTGCTTGTTAAAACTCGTTAATTCCTATTTTTATTTGCCATTATTTGTTATCTTTGCCACACCGAATTGGCAAAATACCAATAAATCGCAATCTATAAAAAGTGGAAAACCTGAGTTTAACATTAAATATCGGAAATACATTTCAATTATTAATAACTTATTAAATTCTTTTTTAAAATTATGGCAAATGCACAAGCTAAAGTGAGTCCGAAGAAAAAGTCTTCTGGATTCCAGGGTGTTAGAGACGCAATTTGGATTATCGTTGTATGTTTCGTCCTCGCAGTATGTTTCTTCAAGTTCGTACTTGGAAACCCTGACAACTTCGTAGGTGGAGACCCTGCAAACGCAGTTAAGGACGGAAGCCTCCTCGGTACAGTTTACAAAGGTGGTATCGTCGTTCCTGTGATCATCACATTGCTCTTTACTGTAATCGCTCTTTCTATCGAGCGTTTCTTCGCTCTTCGTACCGCTTTCGGTAAGAGCTCTCTCGGCAAGTTCGTTATCAGCGTAAAGCAGGCTATCAACGCCGGTGATATGGCTAAGGCACAGCAGATCTGTGACAAGCAGCAGGGTTGTGTTGCCAACGTTGTTGGTGCTTCTATCGCAGCTTACAAGGAAATGGAGAACACTCCTAACCTCAAGCGTGCTGCTAAGGTTGCTAAGATTCAGCAGGCTCACGAAGAGGCTACTCAGCTCGAGATGCCTACTCTCCAGATGAACATGCCTATCCTCGCAACTATCGTTACACTTGGTACTCTTACCGCTCTTTTCGGTACTGTGGTTGGTATGATCCGTTCATTCGCCG
>ERZ857629.215-NODE-215-length-88166-cov-4.327689_pt1 | contig 88166 bp, 76 predicted proteins | sample MGYA00519700_ERZ857629 | MGnify/ENA primary metagenome ERZ857629 (study PRJEB31778, sample SAMEA3449351) | human gut metagenome | biome: human gut; feature: human-associated habitat; material: faeces | place: United Kingdom | collected 2010/2012 ... | reverse complement strand
CCATTGTAGGAACCGAAGGAGCAGAACGCCAGATACCAGATATTTAAACGCTTACGCCGCATCCGCGGAATGTGATTATCCTCGTTGCTTAATTCACGCCAACAAAACATTTATGGACTTTCTAAAAGGGAAAACACTGAAAGCTCCTGAAAAATACTATGTAGCTGTCACAAGAGCAAAATACAGCAACGCCATTATTGTAGATTCATTGTTTGGTGCGACCGGATTTGAAAAATGTAAGATAATGCTTGGAGGTCAGGAGATTGAGGCAGAGAAGTTTATTTGTAGTTGATTTCTTCCGCGTCAACAGTAAGATTTCGCAGGATATAAAGACTCCATTTAAACTGGATGGAATTACAAGAGTTGATGATACGCCTGTCCACAAAGCTGTACGAGAGGCTTTGGTTAACTGCCTTGTGAATGCTGACTTTTACCTTCCCCGGGGAATTGTGATTAAGAAAAATGTAAATTCATTGGTAATCGAAAATCCAGGAAGTATCAGGATCGGGAAAAAACAGATGCTTCTTGGCGGCGTTTCAGATCCGCGAAACAAGAATCTGATGAAAATGTTTAATTTGCTTGGAATTGGTGAACGAGCTGGAGGAGGAATCCCTGATATTTATCAGGTGTGGGCTGATCAGGGGTGGAACAGTCCGGTTGTGGAAGAATTTTATAACCCTGATCGGACCAGATTATCGCTTGATTTCAGGCCAAAACAAGCGAAGAAAACAAGCGAAGAAGAACGGAGGCTAATTATATAGCTATCAGGAAATATTTGAAGGAACATGGATTATCAAAAACCAACGATATTGCTGCTGCAATTGAACTAAGTCCTGCCCGGACAAGAGTTTTGTTAAATGAAATGCCAGATGTCAACTTTGAAGGCACAAACACAAACACAAACACAAACAGAAGATATTATCTGGTTGAAGAAATGGTGTAAACGTCAAATGGTAGGGTAATCAGCGGAGAAGAAGTGGCCGCTCGCTCCGCAAAGCCGGCCGATGGCCGGCGCTATTTGCAAAATAGTTCGGCTGACTGACAATAAATATTCAGGATGTGTCCTTTATGACGAATGATCTTCTCATAAAGATCATGGAACTATCCCAACGTGTCCTGTCGTCAGGATCTGAAATTCGGAACGCAAAATCAATCGCAAAAGCAATCGTAAATAAATACGATTGCTTTTGTGTGCATTTTTGCATATTCAATGAAAAGAATGCTAACTTAACCGAAGACGAAAATGCGCAGATTCTCATCCGTCAGAACATTGAAAGGACGAGATGTGACCTATCATTGAACCGGATAGAGCCGTCAAAGATACCGGTATTCACAGATACGCAGTGATTTGGAGTATAAACCAGAAGAATATACGGGAATCAATTGGGCTGACTCGGCAAATTAGTGGCCGGATCTTTGACGAATTGTGTCCCAAACGTTCGTGATGTTAGCTGTGTGAGGCTTCACGTTGAGCAAGAAAATAAAAATAGTATGGGTTTTATAAAAATAAGACATATTTTGAGCATTTATAAATGCTCAACTTATTAGATAATGAAAGAAAAGAGAGCAGAAACTAACACTGGAGGTTCAATATTGAAAACCATCAGGGGAAAAATTGTTCTTTCATTTGTAGCTGTGTTTACTATTGTATTTGTTATGTACGGATATACGATTTTTAGTACAAGTTATCGGTTTATTTATCGGGAACTGCAGAAGAGCAGCGAAGATAACCTTAGTTATGTACAAGAAAACATAAATCGTTTGCTGGATCAGTTCATCGATCTTTCTGATAATGTTTACTACAATCGCAATATAGCCAGAGTTATGATTCGGAATTATGAAAATAACCCGGACGCAAATCTTGACAGAGATTTGCAGAGCGCATTGGTAGACATTGCATCTTTTGAAGGGAATGGTATTGTCTCGCAATATGCTACCTGCTTGGTTCTGCATGGGGTGAATGGACAGACAATTCGATATGGAAACGATGCTGACTATATAAGTGTGGAACAAATTCAAAACATGAAAGAATTTGCGACATATAATGACAAGCACAATGCCCGCATTCTTTCTTCCGTAGATACATTTTCTTCACAAACTTATGCTAAAAAATACCTCAGGATCATACGGTCGGCAATTTCATTGGATTCATATCGAAAGATCGGATGGCAATATATTGGCATTTCGACGGATTTAATTGCTGATACGATTCGAGACTATAATTTTGATCCAACATCCATTCTCTTTGTTTATGATAACGAAGGAGCGTTGATTTATTGTAATCGAAGAAATGAACTGGATGATTCAGATGATGGGTTGGCATGTATAAATAACCCATCGGGAGCAATTGTCAGCTATGGCGGCAATCGTTGGATGTTGGTAAAAAACGCATCTGCAATATCCGGACTTACGATGATTCAATTGCTCGACTATAGCACATTTCAAGGGGAAATCACGTTATTTCTCCGATCAACGGCAGTTGTATTTGGCGTTGCCATTTTGTTTGCACTTGCTATGACAGCAATTCTTTCCCGATGGCTGACAACACCGATTCAACGAAATATTGCTGCTTTACAGAGAATTTCCAATGGAGATTTTTCAATAGATCGAAGTTTGGAGGGAACCGATGAAGTTGGCCAAATGGGAAAGGCTATTAACTCTCTGGCAACAAATATTAATAGTTTGATGGAAAAGGCCAGAGAAGAAGAAAAAACAAAGAAGCAACTTGAGTATAAATTCCTGCAGAATCAGATTAATCCTCACTTTGTTTATAATGTATTAAATTCTATTAAGGTCATGGCACAGTTGCAAGGAGCAGAGAATATTAGCAGACTGGTGAATAGCTTTGGCGGCTTGTTAAAGGAAGTCTCCAAGGGAGTCAATGATAAGGTGACAATTCAAGAAGAGTTCCGATTGGTTGACCAGTATGTATACATCATGAATCTGAGAAAGATGGGCTTAATACAAGTGACATATCAGATTCAAGAGGGGCTGGAAGAGTGTCTGATTCTGAAGTTTTTGCTCCAGCCTTTGGTAGAGAATGCAATTGTACATGGATTTGATGGAAAGCAAGGAATAAAAAAACTTGAAATTGCTGCAATAAGAAGAAACAATTATTTGGAGGTCTCTGTTTGTGACAATGGTAATGGAATGACGGAAGATGAAATTCGAGCGGTTTTATCCGATGCGGAGGGGGAAAATGCCGGTGCAAAATACAATGCAGTAGGCATTCATAATATTTCGGAACGGATCCATCTGCTTTATGGAGAAGAATTTGGCGTTTCATATGAAAGTGCCAAGACGGAGTTTACAAAAGCAATAGTGAGACTTCCGGTTGAAGTTGAAGGTAAAACGGTGCGCGGGAATGATTAGAGTTGTATTTGTTGATGATGAAATGCTGGTTAAGCTAGGCCTTCGATCTGCTATAGACTGGAATCAAGAGGGCTTTGAAATCGTTGGGGAAGCCTCCAATGGGCAAGAGGGAATTCAACTTATCAAAAGTTTGCAGCCAGATCTTGTGATTTCGGATATCGTGATGCCTGGAATGGACGGCATTGAGATGTATCAAACACTGAAAGAGGATGGAATCGCCCCGATTTTTATAGTTCTCAGTAGTTATGACCAGTTCGATATGGTTAAGCGCGCAATGAAGGCAGGCGCTCGTGATTATCTTTTAAAATTGTCCTTGAACGCTCAGTCCCTGCATGAATTGCTTCAGGAAATTCGTGCAGAAGTAGAAGAGAAAAGAAATGAGGATAGCGAAAAAACTATTAGGGACGATACGGAATCTGAAAGCGTTTCTGGCCAGTTTGAATTGAATCGAATTTATTTGTATGGACTGCTTCTTGGCGAAAAGGTAAACCCGGGTTATCTTCAGCATTGCTTTACTAAAACCGGCGGACGGAACCGTGTCCTATATGTAGCAACAGATGCAGCTCGTTTAATGATTTCAAAATCTGAGACGGAACGAAAAACCTATATTCGCACGATTCGTTCGCTTCTTGATGAGATTTCTTCGGAATTTGGCGAGGCATACTGTATCGAATGGGAAAACTCTAACTATGTTGTCATTTTGGAAGCATCTCTTTCAGAAAGTACATTTCTGGAAATTGCAGAGGCGATGACCGTTTCGCTGGATAATTACGGAAATCTGCAGTCGTCCATTGGAATCAGTGCCGTTACGGAGCTATCTGATCTTCAGGAAGCGTACAAAATGGCGCGACGTATTAGCGAAGATCTTACATATAATGGGTATGGCAACATCCAATTTTATCAGAACGTTGATCAAGAACTTCCCGAAATAAACGAAAAAATGAACAACCTGTTGGACCTGGAGCGATTACGATCCATTTGTGAAATGCTGAATGAAGGTGATTTATCCCAGTATTTCAATGAATTTAATTTTGCTATAAAGAGCCATCGGCTTTCATTAGAAGAGGCATCCTTCCAAAGTGTGCAGTTAATTTGTGTTACCGAAGAATATTTAAAACAGAATTGGTCGAATTTTTTATTTGAACATGATGCAGGTGCTGTTCTGGCTCAAATATATAGCTGTCAGTCCGTCAAAGAGATTATTCATTGCAATCGAGAGTATATAAATGCAGTAGAACGCGCTGCACAAGAACTGTTTTGCAGTGATGGGATACGATTGGTGAGAGATGCCAAGAATTATATCCGTACCCACATGAGTGATCCAATAGGGCTTACCGAGATAGCTGATGCCCTGAAAGTGAGTTCTAGTTATCTAAGCGCTACGTTTTCGCAGAGTGAGAGCATTGGCCTGATCAATTATATTAATAAGGAGAAAGTGAAACGAGCCCAATACTTGATGGCATCGGAGCATTTAAAAGTATATGAGGTGTCTTATATGCTGGGTTTTGAAAATGCTGGATATTTTTCCAAGGTTTTTAAGAAGTATGCTGGATGTACTCCGAAACAATTTGCAAGCAGAAAAGCATAAAAAACTGCAGTGGACGAAGAATCAAAAAATAATTCCATATATTTAAAAAAATGGACAGTGCATTAACTGTTAAATAAGCCGCTACCATAAAAAAATACACAAAATGCAAAGAGAGTTGCTTCGTACAGCTCTCTTTTTTGTGTATTCTGAAACTACCAAAAAGAACAGGAGAGCTGTTCTACACAAAAGAAAGGGAGGAGGAATAATGATCAAGTATCAAGGTTATGAAACAGGAAGGGTTGTAATCCTGAGTCTGAAACGCGGGGATCTGCTATTAGAAACCATAGAAAAAGAGCTGGCAAAAAGTGGGATCCGGAATGCTGTGATCAGCAGTGCAATAGGTTCCCTTCAGAAGGTGGTTCTTCATCGTGTCATCGGAACCGGCAGAGAACCGGAGGATGAATTTGTTACATTAGAAAAACCGATGGAGCTGGCATCGTTACAGGGAATTGTATTAGATGGGAAAGCTCATTTCCATATGGTGGTTTCAGATGTAGAGAATGCTTATACAGGACATCTTGAGCCGGGGACAACGGTACTCTATCTAACGGAAATTTCTTTGTTAGAGCTTAAGGGGGTTTCGCTCTGCAGAGAGAAGAATGAAGACAACATCGGAATGATTGTTGAAAAGGAGGGTTAATGTAATGAGAAAGGGAATTTGGAAGAAACTGACTGCTGCGGCAATGATGGGAACGATTGCCGGATCGCTCATGTTAAGTGGTTGTGGCGCAAACGACAATACTTCTACTTCGGCCACGACGGAGGAAAAGACTGACACAGTCGCGGAAGAGTCAAGCTCCGCAGAGGGAATTCCCGAGGAAGCAGGTGATCGGATTGCTGTAACAGAACCGATCACCATCAATATAGCAACAACATGGACACAGGGATCTGCTGTTTTACCTGCAGCAGAAAAAGTTATTGCTGAGTTTGAAGCAAAGTATCCGGAAGTTACGATTCAGATGGATGCCGAATCTACAGGAGATCTTCGTACAAAATTGACGGTACAGGCTGCTTCTGGAGAACTTCCTGACATTTCCTGGTGCCCTCAGAGCTATTCCAGAGAATTTGAGAAAGACGGGCTTATCATTGACTGGAAGACGGTTATTGAACAGGATCCGGAGTGGAAGGCGCAGTATTCGGATGCGGTTTGGGAAGGATTAACAGAACAGAATGGAGCAATTACGCTTGCGCCTCTGGAAGCAGCTATCGACAGTCTCTATTATAACGCGGAGATGTTTGAAGAAAATGGCTGGGAAGCTCCGGAAACCTGGGATGATTTCATGGCTCTTATTCCAAAGATTAAGGAAAAAGGGATTGCACCTCTTGTAACAGGTGGAAAGGATAGCCGTTTTGCATGGATGGCATCAGCCATTCTTGTAAGAAGCGCAGGCTTAGATAACTTTAAGGATCTTTGCTTTGGAGAAGCAATGACCAAATGGGATGATCCCCAGTATGGCTTTGTAGAAGCAGTTTCCAAGTTTAAAGAAATGGTTGATGCTGGCGTATTCCCCAATGGCGTTCTTGGAATGAGCGCTACCGAAGCAGATCAGATGTTTGCAAATGGTGAGGCTGCTATGTACTACGAGGGTGCATGGAAGGTTGCCAACTTTGAATCTGCAGGCGGAGAAGGATGGACAGACAAGGTTAACAGAATCGATTGGCCGGCATTTACGGATTGCGCAGACGGGAATCCTAATACCAGAGTGGGCGGTTCCTTTATTGGATTGATCGTACATAGTGGAATGGATGAAACCAAGGAAGCTCTTTGCATTGAACTTGTAAAAGCGTTTTGTTCTCCCGAGTTTGGCATTGCCAGTCAGGAAGTGGGCGGTCCGATTTATCCAGGTACAGCAGAGTATGATGAGTCTACGACACTTCCTTTGACAAATCAGTTGATTAAGGCATATCGGTCTGCAGAAAGCTTTGTTCCGTCAATGGATTCTATTGCTCCTCCGGCAGTGGATATTGCAATCAAACAGACAGCTTTCCCGGGAATTATTACCGGAGAGTTTGACGTAAATAAGGCGGTAACTGAAGTTCAGAAGGCTGCAGAAGATTATGCCGCGGGTCTTGTTCAGTGAGTTTGAAAGCTCAGATTCTGACATTAATCCAGCCGTCTTGCGGCGGCTGGATTTTTATAAAAGGGGATGAGGATGAAAATACTCAAGAATAGAAAAAAAGATGATGAGTCAGGAGCTGCGGTAGTAGGAAAGGGGACGAAGATATTTGCATATACAGTTCTTACGATTGCAGTGATAGCAGTCATTCTCCCTCTGCTATGGTTGTTCCTTACTTCTATGAAAACGCGGCAGGATTTGGCCCACAATACATGGGGACTGCCGGAGAGCTGGGAATTCAAAAACTATGTAATTGCATGGACCGGATCTAAAATACCACGCTATATGTTGAACAGTATGCGCGCAACCGGGCTTTCAATTTTATTAACCGTTGTATTAGCGACTCCGGTCAGCTTTGTGATTTCAAGATTCAAATTTAAAGGCAAGAACCTTCTATATCTGTTTTTTATTGCAGGAATGATGATTCCGATTCATTCGACTGTAATTCCGATTTATCAGATGGTAGGAAAACTAAATCTTAAAAACAATCTGGAGGTTCTTAGTATTATCTACGGAGCGTACCGTATACCGGTTTCTATTTTTATTCTGGAAGGTTTCATGGTAGGTATTCCGAAAGAATTAGAAGAATGTGCAATTATTGATGGCGCGTCTGTAATGGATATATTCTTGAAGGTCATTTGTCCGTTATCAAAAGATGGAATTGTAACGATTGCTATACTTACAGTTTTGTCTTCCTGGAATGAGCTTTTATTATCAATGCTACTGATTAGTGATCCGAGGCTAAAAACACTTCCAAATGGATTGATGGGCTTTATTACAGAGTATAACTCCGAGTACACACAATTAGCAGCGGGAATCATGATAGCCATCGTTCCTCCGGTGATTTTTTATGCGTTTATGCAGGAGAAAATTCAAAAGGGAATGATTGCTGGGGCAGTAAAGGGATAAAGAGGGGGTGCAGAACATGAAAATCTCAAAAAAAAGTCGTCTGACCATTGCTCTTTTTATTATCCCGGCATTGTTCGTTTACATTATGTGGGTTATCTATCCTATCATTGACGCAGTGCGAGAAAGCTTTTATAAAACGGAAACACTGATGTCAAGTCATTTTACAGGTTTGGATAACTACGCTCGGGTATTTACTTCGGCGTTATTCTGGAAATCTATGAAGGTGTCGTTAATTTTCATTGCCGGTACCACAGTTTTACAGGTACTGTTGGGGTTTCTGTTTGGATATCTTGTTTATCTACAGTTAAAAGGGCATCAGATCTATAAAACATTATTATTTCTTCCTAATATTCTTCCATCTGTTGCGACCGGATTTATATGGAGCTATATCTACAGTCCAAGCATGGGACTTTTGAAACCATTTATGGAAGCTGTTGGCCTGGGAGAATACTATGCTTCACCAATCGCTGATCCATCGAAAGCGTTGTATGCAGTAATTTTTGCATCGGTGTGGGCCGGGGTTGGAACACAAATTATTCTGTTTAACTCAGGGTTTATGAGCATCCCGGCAGAAGTAATTGAAAGCGCAAAGCTTGATGGTGCTACTGGGTGGAAGATGATCCGGACAATGATCATCCCACTTTCATGGGATGTGATCAAAATGGTTATCATATTGCAGACAATCGGTGCACTAAGATCCTTTGATCTGATTTATGTCATGACTTCAGGGGGGCCTAATCATTCGACAGAAGTACTACCGATGCACCTTTTTGTAAATGCGTTCCAAAACTTCAATCTTGGTTATGGAAATGTGGTGGCCGTAGTCTTATTTGTATTGGCAATGATTCTTACTGTTGGTATGCGTAAATTGATGAGCAGAGACTCTGTATATTAATCACAAAACAAACACATAGTAAAGGAGAAAAAACAAAATGGCTGTTTCTGAAAAGACAATGAACTTACTTAAAATGGCAAGATGTGCTGATATCTGTGACGCACTGGATTCTATGGGGTTCCAGGACACTTACGAACTTAGCAGAAAAATGCGTCCGTTGTTTCCCGGAATTCGTTTTTGTGGTATTGCTGCCACTCAGGAATGGGAAAAAACAGATCGTAAAATGCCGGGCATGACCTATGAGGAATTTGAAAAGCTCCAGTATGCGCCGATTGAAGAAGGCGGATATAGTGCATATGCGAAACCGGGAGTGGAGCCCTACGTGCCGAAAGAAGGAGATGTTGTTGTTATTGCTGCGCATGGTTTGAGAGGTGGCATTCTTGGAAGCGAAAATACGATGAATTATATGAATCAGGGAGTAGTTGGCTTTGTCTTAGATGGCCAGATGAGAGATACTCCTGAGGCCATTGATCAGGGGGCTGCTGTATTCTCAACATCAGTTTCGTACACACATCCGATGGGAAGAATCCGCATTAAAAGCACAAATGAACCCGTCGTGTGTGATGGGGTTCGGATTTGCCCTGGAGATGTCGTTGCCGCCGACGATGATGGTGTCATCGTGATTCCGGCTAGATATGCGGACGAAGTTGCTTATCGTGCCTACAAAATTCAGCAGATCGATCGTAAAAATCGAAGAGCTAATTATGAAAAAGCAGGTAGAGCGTTTGATGAAACCGTAGAACTGCTTCCGGATATTGAAAAGTAAGAGAACGGGCCCTGCAATGCAGGGCCTTTTTTCATCAATATATGGACGATAAACATAGGGATGAGAGGAAAGAGAGATGATTGAAGTATTGGATATAAAGACGATAGTCATTGCTGGTTCTGGAATCATGGGAGCATCGTTTGCACAGATTTTCGCAAGAAATGGATATGAAGTGGTACTCTATGACATTTCTTTAGAAGCACTGAGACGAGCAAAAGAACTAATTCGTATTAATCTCGACGCGCAAGTAGAAGCGAACAGCTTTAGCAAAGAAGAAGCAGAAGCAATATTTGGCAGAATTCAGATGACAGAAAGCAAGGCGTGTTTTGTCGAAGCAGATTTTGTTCTTGAGGCAATAGCTGAGAAAATTGAAATCAAGCATTCTTTCTGGAAAGAGATATCTTCGCTGGTTCGATCGGATGTTATTTTAACGAGCAACACTTCTGGATTATCTATTTCTGAAATTGCCAAGGCGGTTATTCATCCGGAGCGCTTCGCAGGAATGCACTGGGTTAATCCGCCGCATCTAATTCCTCTGGTAGAAGTTATTGCTGGCGAACAGAGCAGTGAAGAGGTTGTAGATAAAATCTGTGAGTTGGCAAAACATATAGGCCAAAAGCCGGTCAAAGTGCAAAAAGACCCGACAGGCTTTATCCTGAATCGCCTTCAATATGCTGTTATTCGGGAAGCCTGTTATTGCGTGGAGAAAGGTTATGCTTCCGTTGAGGATGTGGATAGGGTAATGAAATATGGCTTGGGGATGCGTTACGCGTGTATTGGCCCGTTTGAAACAATGGATTTTGGAAATATCGAAACCTTTCATCATGTAGCTAATTATATTTATAACGATTTATGTGCGGATAAAAAAGCTCCAAAGCTCCTTGAACAGGTATACCAGGATGGAAAACTTGGTGTAAAAAGCGGGGCTGGATTTTACGATTACTCTGGAGATAAAGCTGAAAAAGCGTTAAAAGAGCGGGATGCTAAGTTTATTCGGGTTTCGCAGGCTCTGTTCGGCAAGCAAAACGAAGGGGATTAACCATGACATTTACGGCGAATCGAAACATTATTCGAAAACCAGAAAACTGCAATCACAGAGCATTGTTCAAAGGGTGTGGCTATTCGGATGAAGATTTGGAACGGCCAATGATCGGAATCGCAAATTCGTGGAATGAAATTGTTCCCGGACATACAAACCTTCGGAACGTAGCGGAATTCGTTAAGAAGGGAATTTACCGTGCGGGTGGTACTGCGGTAGAGTTTGGCACGATTGCTGCATGTGACGGAATTGCGCAAGGAGATGGAATGTTTTCTATTCTTCCAACCAGAGATCTGATCGCTTCCAGCATCGAGATGATGGTAAAGGCACATAGCCTGGATGCAATTGTTCTTTTAGGTTCCTGTGACAAAATAGTTCCTGGCATGCTGATGGCTGCTGCCAGACTGGATATTCCGGCCATTCTTCTTCCAGGAGGACCGATGCAGGGAGGAGAATGGTTTGATGGAAGAAATTCTGATTCGACTTCTATGTCTGAGGCGGTTGGATTGCTGAAACGTGGAGCAATTACCGAAGAGGAACTGTACAAACTGGAAAATAGTTGTGTGCCTACTTGTGGGAGTTGTTCTTTTCTGGGGTCAGCAAATACAATGTGTGCAATTTCAGAAGCTCTTGGCTTGTCTCCTTCCGGAGCTGCTTCCATTCCAGCTTATCATAATGATCGCCTGCGTATGGCGGAATATACGGGAGAGCGTATTGTTGATTTGGTGATAAATCATATTACGGCACGCCAGATTCTGACCATAGATGCTATTGAAAATGCAATTATTCTTGCAAATGCCACAGGCAGTTCCACAAATACAATTATACATTTGACAGCGCTTGGCCATGAACTTGGGTACTCTGCTTCTCAAATCAGAGATTTATTTGAGGCACGCGGAAGGGATATTCCACAGATTGTAAAGATTAATCCCTCGGCTGCTGCAAATACGGATGATTTGTTCCGTTCCGGAGGAATTCGGCAAGTACTGAAAGAGCTACGATCATTCCTGCATAAAGATTGTATGACGGTGGAAGGAATATCGATGGGGGAAGTCCTGGATAGCAAGTCGCAGGCAGCTTATGTGGACCGTGACGTTTTGCGCACCGTTGATGATCCATTTTCTGTTGGAAAAGGACTGGCAGTATTGTATGGAAATCTTGCCCCGGATAGTTGTATTACCAAGCCAGCTGCGATTGCAGATACGATGCAGGTATTTACGGGAAGAGCGAAAGTTTTTAACTCAGAAGAAGAAGCTGCAGCAGCAATTTTGAGCGCTCAGATTCAGGCAGGTGATCTGCTTGTTATCCGATACGAAGGTCCGAAAGGGGGGCCGGGCATGCGGGAGATGTGTAATGTAATGAAATATTTACATGGATTGGGGCTTGGGACATCAACAGCTGTCATTACGGATGGGAGATTTTCTGGAACAAATAACGGGTGCTTTGTCGGGCATATCTCCCCGGAAGCAGCAGAAGGAGGGCCTATTGCTGCTGTCCAAAATGGTGACATGATAACCATCGACATTCCAGCCAGGACGATTACGCTTCATGTTGAAATGAAAGAAATCGAACATAGATTGCGGCAAATTCAAATGCCGAAGTCTCGCTTTCAAGAAGGCTATCTGGCTTTTTATAGTAAGCATGCAACCAGTGCGGCATTTGGAGCTGTTCTTGATTAAAGACAGAAAGGAATAAACGAATATGAACAGTAAAACTGTAATCATGGATGGAAATGAGGCTGCTGCCTATATCTCATATGCATTCACTGAAGTGGCAGGTATTTATCCGATTACGCCTTCATCGCCAATGGCAGAACATGTTGACTGCTGGGCCGCAAACGGGAAGAAGAATTTATTTGGGAGCCCAGTTCGTGTTGTGGAAATGCAATCAGAAGGAGGAGCCGCGGGAACCGTACATGGTTCGCTTCAGGCAGGAGCGTTGACAACGACATATACTGCATCGCAGGGCTTGTTGTTGATGCTTCCCAATATGTACAAAATAGCAGGAGAAATGCTTCCGGGAGTTTTTCATGTATCTGCAAGAACCCTTTCGTCGCATGCACTTTCGATTTTCGGTGACCATTCGGATGTTATGGGAGTGCGTAGCGCCGGCTTTTCTATGCTGGCATCATCTTCGGTTCAAGAAGTAATGGATCTGGGGGCAGTTGCCCATTTAACTGCCATTCATTGCCGCATGCCATTTCTTCATTTCTTTGATGGATTTCGAACATCTCATGAAATCCAGAAAATCGAGAAAATAGAATATGAAGATTTAAGGCCGCTCTTGGATATGGATGCAATTCATGAATTCCGAAAAAATTCCCTTAATCCAGAGCATCCGGTAACCAGAGGAACTACGGTTAATCCTGATATTTTTTTCCAGTGCAGAGAGGCTGCCAATGAAAAAGTTGGGCAGCTTCCGGACGCAGTGGAACATTACATGGAAGAAGTTGGGAAAATAACGGGCCGACCGCATCATCTATTTGACTACTATGGCGCGGAAGATGCCGAATACATTATTGTGGCAATGGGATCGGTTGTTCAAACGGCAAAGGAAACGATAGATTATCTAATGTCACGCAAGGAAAAAGTCGGCATGATAGTCGTTCATCTGTTCCGTCCATTTTCTGCAAAGCATCTATTAGGAGCCCTTCCGAAAACTGTGAAAAAAATTGCGGTTCTTGATCGTGACAAAGAAATTGGAGCTGTGGGGGATCCTCTCTATGAAGATGTCTGTGTGGCACTTGCTCAGAGTAAATGGAATATTCCAATCATAGGTGGGAGGTATGGGCTGAGCTCGAAGGATACTACGCCTGATCAGATTGCAACGGTCTATGAGAATCTGAAGCGAGATGAATCCAAAGATAGATTTACGATTGGGATTGTCGATGATGTAACCAATACATCGCTTACGGCGATTGAAATTCCGGATACATCCCCACAAGGCCAGTATAGCGCGATTTTCTGGGGAATGGGCTCTGATGGTACGGTTGGAGCAAACAAAAACTCCATAAAAATAATTGGAGAAGCAACAAATTTGAATTGTCAGGCATACTTTGTTTACGATTCAAAAAAATCGGGCGGACTGACACAATCTCATCTTCGTTTTGGGGCCAAGCCGATTCGCTCCGCGTATCTTGTTCGAAAGGCAGATTTCATCGCCTGCCACAATCCTTCCTATGTCAGTAAATATGACATGGTGAAGTCTATGAAGCAAGGTGGAACTTTTCTTTTAAATTGTCCGTGGAATGCTGATGAATTGGAGCATTATATTCCTGCACAAATGAAAAAGGACCTTGCCGATAAGAAGGCAAGACTTGTGGTGATTGATGCAATTAAGCTTGCGCGTATGGCGGGGCTTGGCAATAGAACTAATACGATACTTCAGGCGGCTTTTTTTAAATTAACTGGTGTGATCGAATTGAACACTGCTGTGCAAGAAATGAAGGCAGCAAATTATAAATCCTATTTTTTAAAAAAGGGACAGAGCGTTGTCGATCAGAACAATGCATCAATTGAGTACGGGTTGAATGAAATTAAGGAAATACCAATTCCCGCAGAATGGGCACTGGCAGATATAAGGCCTTCAAACGGTTCAATTGAGAAGCAGATTCCTGACTTTATTCGCGAAGTCGTTGAACCAATGAATCGTCAGGAGGGAGATCAGCTTCCTGTTTCTATGATCAGAAAATATCATTTGGAGGATGGAAGCTGGCCTGCAGGAACTACGAATTATGAAAAACGCGGCACTGCTGTAGAAGTTCCTGAATGGGACCATCGGAAATGCGTGGGGTGTAACTTATGTTCTTTATCTTGTCCGCATGCGGCCATTCGTCCGATTCTTGTCACTTCAGAAGAACAAGAACATGCTCCGGATGGTTTTACAGTTAAAAAGATATCCGGAAAATATGCGGATCGGTACAGCTACAGAATTCAGGTTTCACCGTATGATTGCACAGGGTGTGGATGCTGTGTAAACGCATGCCCTGTACCGGAAAAGGCTTTAACCATGAAGCCGCTGGAGACGCAGATCAAAGAACAAGAAAACTGGAATTATGCCGTAGATGAGGTGGCTATCAAATCAGATGCAGCTAATAGAAACACCATTCAGGGTTCTCAATATGCAAAACCTTACTTTGAATTCTCAGGTGCATGCGCAGGGTGTGGCGAAACGCCGTACATCAAGCTTGTGACACAGCTATTCGGTGATCATATGTATATTGCCAATGCATCCGGTTGCTCCTCTGCTTACGGGGGATCTACGCCATCAACTCCATATACGACGGATAAAAAAGGCTTTGGTCCGGCGTGGGCAATGTCTCTATTTGAAGATAATGCAGAATATGCATATGGTTTTCTCCTTGGTCAGAATGCGATTCGCGAAGAAATCAAACAAAGGGTTCTTCATTTGATTGAAAATGGAATAGCTCAGAAAGAGGGGGCTGAGTATCTTGAATGTGCTGAAAAAGAAGGATCCCGCCAGGCTGGAGAAGTACTGCTGCAGGTGATTGCAGATAATGCTTCGGAAGATGCAAAGTTCATTATTGAGCATAAGGAATACCTGACGAGAAAGAGCGTATGGGCGTTTGGGGGAGATGGCTGGGCCTATGATATTGGCTATGGCGGGCTGGATCATGTCCTTGCTTCCGGGCAGAATATCAATATTTTGGTTCTGGATACAGAGGTATATTCCAATACTGGAGGACAGGCTTCGAAATCAACCGGCACAGGCGCTATTGCGAAATTTGCCGCAGGTGGAAAGCGGACAAAAAAGAAGGATCTGGGGTTGATGGCAATGAGCTATGGATATGTGTACGTAGCACAGGTCGCTCTTGGAGCGAATCCCATGCAGACGTTAACTGCTATTCGGGAAGCGGAGGCTTATGATGGCCCTTCCATTGTAATTTGCTATTGTCCGTGTATAGAACATCATATGAAAATGCCGATGGGGTGTAGCCAACTGGAAGAAAAAAGAGCGGTAGAAACAGGCTATTGGCAGCTGTATCGATATGATCCTCGACGCGAAGAAAAAGGAGAAAATCCATTTGTGCTCGATTCTCCGGCACCGACAGCTGACATTATGAGTTTCCTGATGAACGAGAATCGGTATGGGTCTTTACGGGCGGCGTTTCCTGATAAAGCCGAAGAACTGTATGAGAAGGCCGCACAGGATGCTAAAACGCGTTTGGAAAAATATCGGACATTGGCTAATCCATCAAATGGATAGAACCTGAAAGACAGGAGATAATGAAATGGGATTAATGACGGCGAAGGAATACAGAGACAGCCTGCGAAAACTTCATACAAGAGTATATATGTTTGGTGAGAAAATAGACAACTGGGTGGATCATCCAATGATACGCCCTTCAATTAACAGTGTTGCTATGACCTATGAGTTGGCGCAGGATCCGCAGTATAAGGAATTGATGACGGCAACGTCACACCTGACTGGGAAAGTTGTGAATCGATTTACTCACATACATCGTTCCTCGGAAGATCTGATAAAGAAAGTGAAAATGCAGAGATTGGTGGGACAGAAAACAGCAAGCTGTTTCCAGCGTTGTGTAGGGATGGACGCGTTTAATGCGGTATATTCGACAACGTATGAGATCGATCAAAAGTACGGAACGACCTATCACGAGAAATTGAAGGCATTTCTGATGTACATTCAGGAACATGATTTAGTAGTAGATGGTGCAATGACTGATCCGAAAGGAGATCGATCGTTAGCCCCACATCAACAGCCTGACCAGGATGCTTATTTACATGTGGTGGAGCGAAGAAATGATGGCATAGTGGTCTGTGGGGCGAAAGCGCATCAGACTGGCGCATTGAACTCGCACTGGCATTTGATTATGCCTACTATTTCCATGCGAGAAGAGGACAAGGATTGGGCTGTCAGTTTTGCTTGTCCTTCCGATGCGGAGGGGGTGTATATGATTTATGGCCGCCAGTCTTGTGATACCAGAAAGTTGGAAGGGAGTCTTGTAGACTGTGGAAATCCAAATTATGGTGGACAGGAAACACTGGTAGTCTTTGATCATGTATTTATTCCATATGAATATGTATTTATGGATGGACAGTACGAGTTTTCAGGAAAAATGGTTGAACGCTTTGCCGGTTATCATAGACAAAGTTATGGAGGATGTAAGGTTGGTGTAGGTGATGTGCTGATTGGAGCAGCGGCACTTGCGGCAGAATATAATGGCGTCAGTAAAGCATCACATATCAAGGAAAAGCTTATTGAAATGACACATCTGAACGAAACGATATACAGCTGCGGTATTGCCTGTTCCTGCGAAGGTTGTCCGACCAGATCCGGAAACTATGAAATTGATCTTTTACTTGCAAATGTCTGTAAACAAAATGTTACCAGATTTCCTTATGAAATCGCCAGATTGGCTGAGGATATTGCTGGAGGCCTGATGGTAACAATGCCGGCAGATGATGACTTTACATCTGATACAGTCGTGGGCTCAAATGGCGAAACGATAGGAGAGATCTGCAATAAGTATTTTCGTGGAAATGCAAAAATCAGCACCAGAGATCGTCAAAAGCTTCTTCGTTTTATCGAAAATATGTGTCTTGGAGCAGCAGCGGTCGGATATCGAACAGAATCTATGCACGGCGCAGGGTCTCCGCAGGCCCAGAGAATCATGATTGCCCGTCAGTGTAATATGGAAGAAAAGAAAAACTATGTGAGAAGCATCATTGGAATAGGATAGAGTGATGGAAATTAAAGGAACTTCGTATCTGTTAAAAAGGAGACAAAATGGACCACGGCATTGTGTTATCAGCAATTTATCCGGAGATCATGACAAACTGTTCTCAAATGTTGTCCAGATTGAAAGAAGTTGCCAATCAACAGCTTTATAACTGTGTAGAGCTTTATTTTTCGGGATCTGAACAGGAAGAGAAGCAAATCAATCAGGCACTTTCAGATTTAGACCTTCGTCTTGTATTTCTTGCAGGTTTTCCCATGAAAGAAAGAAGAACGGATATTACTGCAAGAGAGGAAGAAATACGTAGACGTTCTGTACAGGATGTTTATGAATTGTATGAACACGCAAAGGCTCTTGGAGCAAAAAAAATGCTAATTGTCAGCGGGCCGAACTGGAAGGAAAGGGATGAAGGGAAAATAATACAACAGGCAAGAAAATCTTTTTTCGAACTGGATTCTTATGCAGAGGATGACGGACCTGAAATTTCAGTAGAATATTTTCCTGTTTTACGAGAACCGCATTTGGCACTGGGCAGTACAAATCTAATGGCTCATATTTTTGAGGGACAGAATTATCGACATATTGGAATTACTTTTGATACCAGCCACGTAGCACAACTACAGGAAGATATGATGGAAAGCTTCATGAAGGTTCATCATTGGACACATCACATGCATTTTGCAAATTCGATGTCTGCATATAAAGAGCATCCATTGTATGGAGATCGTCATCCATTGTTTTCCCTTGAGGGTGGAGATTATTCACTTGAACAAATGAAGGAAAACTATCTGAAGCTCCTGAATAATGGACTACTGCAGAATATCGACATTGGCTCTATGGAAGTAATCAGTCGCGGCGAAGAAGACTGGTATTACCGGAAGACAGCGGAAGAGGCAAGTATTCTTTGGTCATGAAATAGAGAGAATCATGGATGAATTCTTAAATACTTTACAAAGAAACGACAACAGTAATGTTCTGTTGGTGAAAACGCATATGGCTGGACGGCGTAAACCGTCCGGCCATTATTTGATTCTATGCTGGACGGAAAGGAGATAGATTGATGTCACTTCGGTCCGATGCGGATAAGATTATTGAAGAAAGCCTGCACGCGGTTTTGCCGGATCAGGCAGTGAAGCGGGCGTTGAAGAATTATGCCGCTGGAGAGGGGAGAATTGCCCTGATTGCAGCCGGGAAGGCTGCATGGCAGCTGGCGAATGCGGCCAGGAGCGCTCTGTTTGAAAATTTTTAAAGGGTGGTGGAATTTACTCCTGCACTGGAATTTACTTTTTCAAGTATGCCGAATCAAAGGGGGGCCCTGCGGGAGTCGCATGATTTGACGTTTACTTTACATGGATCAGGCAGTATTGTTTGTTCCGCCAGGCATTTCCTCGACTATCCTATAGAGAAATCGTCATAGGAATGAAATGAGGGAATTGCCATGAAAACATATGGATATGTAAGAGTCAGCAGCAGTGATCAGAATGAAGATCGTCAGATGGATGCAATGAAGGCCGCAGGAGTTCTGGAAGAAAATATTTATGCGGATAAGGTTTCGGGAAAAAATTTCGACCGACCCTCTTATCAATGCCTTCTTGAAAAACTGCAGGAAGAGGATCTGTTGGTTGTTGCCAGTATTGATCGTCTGGGCAGAAATTATCGGGAAATTCAGGAGCAGTGGCGGGATATCACGCAGAACAGGAAGGCAGATATTCAGGTACTGGATATGCCGCTTTTGGATACCAGAAGAGACAAAGATCTATTGGGAACTTTTGTCAGTGACCTTGTTCTGCAGGTTTTGTCTTTTGTGGCAGAGAACGAGCGGGAGAACATTCGAAGACGTCAGGCGGAAGGGATTGCGGCTGCAAAAGCCAGAGGAATCCGATTCGGACGACCGGAACATCCGCTTCCGGGAAATTTTGAAACGGTCAAAAGCCGGTGGCAGAGAAAAGAGCTGAGCCTGGAACAGGCCTCAAAAGCCTGTCATATGCCAAAATCAACCTTCTACTATAAGGCCAGAGAAAGTACGGGCGGAAAGAGAAATAAATGATGGTCTAATGGAGGAAGAACAATGAGGGTGGGGGAGAACCTCAAGGAATTCTGCCTTCGTGCTGCCGGTAGGCCGGTGGCAGTGGAATTGAAGCAGGTCTTGAAAGGTGTACTTTTTGAAATCCATGTCATAAATATATTTATTATAGCCATTCGGTAGGCTGCCAACAAGAGTGGCACTCACATCTGAACCGGCGACGCCATAGCTGGCCTGCGCTGTGATCATATCGGGCTTGGATTATACCATATCTGGTAAACATAGCATGTATTTTATCAAGCGTCATTTTTTTGCCTGGTGAACCTGGTGAATGTTTCAGCTGCAGAAAAAACTGTAGCTCTTTTTGTGATGTTCCAAAAAGTACACCATTCAGGATGAAAAGAATGCAGAAAGAGAATGTATTTGCAATTGATTTGCTCTGGCTTCGTGTGGGTAAAGTCGGCGGATCCGAGAGCTTTATTCGGAACCTGATGGACGGAATGAGGGAAAGCAGTCAGAGCTTTCACGCAGTTCTTCTTGTGTCAGAGGACAATCAGGAAAGCTTTCGGCATTACGGAAATGATGAAAGATTTGAACTGGAATGCTGCCCTGTGTGTTCTGCCAATTTGAAGCAGCGTATGTATTGGCAGAATTTTCATATGGGCAGGTTTCTCAGAAAACGGAAAATCAGTAAATGTCTGGAACCCGTCTATTCCACTCCTTTTCTGGGAACAGCACACATTAAATTTTACACGGTGATTCATGATCTGCAGGCTCATCATTTTCCGGAGTATTTCAGCAAGGCAAGATATCTCTGGATGCATTTGTCATGGAAGAACACGCTGCGGAAGGCCTGGCGGGTGATTGCGATCAGCGAGTATGACCGAGAAGATATCCTGTCTGTTTTTCGCGTGGATCCGGCCAAACTGGTGCGGATTTATAACCCGGTCGTGGTGCGGCAGGAAAAGCTCCAGAATTCGGAAGCACTGGTTCGTGCCTGCGGTGCAGAACCGGGCCGGTATTTCTTTTGCGTGACTTCTCTGCTTGCCCACAAAAATGTCGAGACGTTGATCCGGATTATGAAGCAGAGAAGGGATTCCTACCAGCTTTTGATCTGCGGAGTGGGCGGCCCTATGGAGGAGCAGTTGGAGGAGAACATTCGGAAAGAGTGTCTGGAGAAGAGGATCATTCTGCTTCCTTTTGTCAGTGACGAGACGAGAGATGCCCTGTACCGGAACTGTCGGATCTTTTTGTTTCCAAGTGTATTTGAAGGATTCGGTATGCCACCGGTTGAAGCGCTGCTGGCAGGAAAGACAGTGATCACCACCCGGTGCACCAGTATTCCGGAAGTGACGCGTGGAGAAGCAGAGTATGTAGATAATCCATATGACGAATCGGAATGGAATCAGCGGATTGATGAAGAGCTTGCACATCTGGAGTTCGGACCGACTTCCAGACATACAATTTCTTCTGGTCATAATCCATATTCTCTGAAGGAGACGGCAGAGCAGTATTTGTCGTTATTGGGGGAGTAGATCATGCGAATCGGAATTGATGCACGGACATTTAAGTATTCGGAATACAAAGGTATTGCCAATACGACATTTCATATCATTCAGGAATGGTTCGAATGGCACCCGGAGCATGAGTATTATCTGATCTCCAATACAGAAATATACCTGCCGTTGTCTCTGCCGGACAACTGGCACAAAGTCAGAAAAGGAAGAATTTCCAATGGCGTTATATGGAATGAACTGGAGCTTCCCGGAATCATCCGGAGACTGAAACTGGACGCTTTCTGGGGGCCAAACTTTCTGCTTCCGCCAAGGGTAACGGGATGCCGATATGCGGTTACGGTTCATGATTTTGGCTTCATTTATTTCAAAGGAACTGCATCTGCAGGAACCAGCCTTACGTTAAAGGTTCTTGGCAAAAAGTCTTGCAGGCGGGCAGATAAGGTGATTGCGGTTTCTGGCGCAACAGCAAAAGACGCAGAAAAAATATATGGAATTCGGGAAGAAAAGATTTCTGTATGCCGGAACGGGACAGATCCCATCGAAAAAATCAGAGCGATTCCGGAAAAAATTCCTGCGTCTGCAATGAAGCTGCAGGATAAAAAGTTTTTCCTGTTCCTGAGCACCATTGAACCGAGAAAAAATCCGGAAACCGTGCTGCATGCCTTTGAAAAATATCTGGATAGTTTCGGCAATACGGACAGGTATCTTGTTTTTGCAGGCAGCAAGGGCTGGAACAACCAGTCCTTTGATGAAGCGCTGATTCAAAGCCGGCATCGTGACCGGATCATCCTGACCGGGTACGTATCAGAAGAAGAAAAGCAATGGCTGCTTCGGCATGCAGAACTTTTTGTATACCCGTCACTTTATGAAGGATTTGGTCTGCCGATTCTGGAGGCAATGGCAAACGGAACGGTTGTGATTACTTCACGGGTGTCTTCCATGCCAGAGGTTGCCGGAAACGCAGCGTTTTATATTGACGATCCGCAGAATGTGAATGCGCTGGAAAAAATGATGGGGAAATGCTGTTCGTTGCCGGAAGCGCAGCGGGAAGAAATACAAAAGAGAATGATCAGACAGGTGAATCAGTTTTCATGGAGAACCTGTGCAGAAGAAGTTTTAAAACAACTGATCAGCAGAAAGGATGGAGAATGATGGAGAGAATTTCAATCGCAGAACCGACTTTTAATGGGAATGAGAAAAAATATCTGATGGAGTGCATTGACACGGGCTGGGTGTCTGCCAATGGCCGTTTTATCAAGGAATTTCAGGAGAAATTTGCGGCATATAATGGCTCGAAATACGCCATTGCCTGCTGCAATGGAACCGTTACCCTGCAGCTGATTGTAAAGGCTCTCGGAATCGGCCCTGGAGATGAAGTGATTATGCCGACGCTCACCTATGTGGCGACGGCAAATGCCGTGGCAAGCTGCGGCGCAACGCCGGTTTTCGTGGACAGCGATCCGGACACCTGGAATGTGGATCCTAATGCGATTGAAGGAGCTATTACGCACAATACTAAGGCAATCATTCCGGTTCATTTGTATGGACTTGCCTGTGATATGGATGCTCTGATGGATATTTCTACACGGTATGGAATTCCTGTGATTGAAGATGCGGCAGAGGCTCACGGAGCGGAATGGAAGGGGAAAAAAGTCGGTTCCATTGGAAAAGCGGGATCGTTCAGCTTCTTTGGCAATAAGATCATTACCTGCGGAGAAGGCGGAATGATTTTGACGGATGACGATGATCTGTATCGGAAAATGACACTGCTCCGCTCTCAGGGTGTGGATCCCAGAAAGCGTTATTGGCACGTGATTCGTGGCTATAACTATCGCATGACTAATATGCAGGCTGCCATTGGTCTGGGCCAGCTGGAAAAGATTGACTGGCACATTGCAGAGCGCAGGCGTGTGGCAGAGACCTATCAAAAGCTGATTCGCGAAAAAATGGAAGACTATGTGTCATTCCAGAAAGCGGAAGCTCCGGAGAATCATGTCTATTGGATGAGCAGCGTCGTGCTGAATGATAATGTCTCTAAGAGCAGAGATGAAATCATGAAAGAAATGGAAGCGCATAACATCGAGATGCGCCCTTTGTTTTATCCGATGCACATCATGCCGGTTTATCGAGACAACAGCCTGCATTTGCCGGTAGCAGAGCATCTGTCAGCAAGAGGAATCAATCTGCCTTCTCATTCCAACATGGATGAAGAAAAAATCGCTTATGTGGTGGATTCACTGAAGGAGTGCATTGAGAGCAGATGAAGAAGATCGTCATTGCCGGAGCCGGGCCGCATAGTAAAGTCATCATTGATTTGTTCGAGCAGACAGGAGAATACGAGATTGTCGGGCTGACGGATTCCAGAGAAGGGAATGTTCTGGGATATCCGATTTTGGGAACGGACCAGATCCTGCAGCAACTGTATGAAGAAGGCGTGGAATATGCCTTTGCGGCAGTTGGAAATAACCGGATCCGTGAGAGACTGTATCAGAATCTGGAGACGATCGGCTTTCAGATTCCAAGTGTGGTCAGCCCCTGTGCAGTAGTTTCCCGCTATACCGGGATCGGAAGCGGCACGGCGGTGATGCCGGGGGCAGTGATCAATGCGGGGGCGAAAATCGGCTGCGGAGCCATCATCAACACGAAGGCATCGGTGGATCATGACTGCCGCATCGGGGACTTTGTTCACATCGCACCGGGATGTGCCCTATCCGGCTCAACAACGATTGGTACAGGAAGCTTTCTGGGAACCGGCTGCAGCGTGATTGACGGCATTCATATCGGAGAAAGGACGGTCATAGGAGCAGGCACTGTTGTAATTCATGATTTGCCGGCATCCTGCAAGGCAGTAGGCGTCCCTGCAAGAGTAATAAGCGACAAAGCAAACGGAGAAAACTGAAGTGAAAGAAATCAAGAAATATTGGGAAAAGATGTATCGGATGCGGTATTTTATCCGGCATCTGGTATCCATCGGGCTGAAGAATAAATTCCGAAGATCCAAACTGGGGATTCTGTGGACCTTTGTCAGCCCGCTGTGCCTGACCATCATCATGTCGGTTGTTTTTTCAACGGCATTTCATTACGACTACAATGACTATCTGCCATATATTCTGTCGGGAATTCTGTTCTGGGATCTGTTCAGTTCCACGTTTATTGCCGGAGGAAATACCATCATTGGATATGACAGCTTCATCCGGCAGTGCAATCACCCGATCACACTGTATACGCTGTCGAATGCATTATTGTTTACGGTATCGTTTGCTATCTCCTTGATTGCCATGGCTGTGGTAGTGCTGTTCCGGAATCCGTTAAATGTTCTGATCGGAATTGTGTCGCTGCCGCTTACGATTGTGATCTTTCTGATCTTTTCCTGGGCCGGAACGACAATTTCTTCTTACATTGGTGTTAAATACCGGGATTATCCGATGGGAGCACAGCTGATTCTGCAGGTGATCTGGTATCTTTCTCCGGTCTTTTTTGAGGAGAGTATGTTCGAATCCAATCCAATTATCTATACGTGGTTTTACATGAATCCGATTACCCATATGCTGAATCTGCTGCGGCGGCCGTTTCTATATGGGACGTTTGCGGCGCCGGTGGATTACGGGTACAGCGTGGCCTTTACTGCGGTGATCTGTCTGATTGCGTTTGCGGCGAACCGGAAAAAAGAAAAAAATGCCATCTTTTATCTGTAGAAAGGAATGCGGAGAATGTCTGCACGAATCGATCTCAATCATATTGACATGTACTACCCATCCAATATATACAATGCTACCACGATCAAGCAGGAATTGTTTTCTCTTCTGAAGTTGGAAAAAAAGAAGAAAGCACTGAAGGATGTTCACGCACTGAAGAATCTGGATCTCCATATCAAGGCCGGAGAGCGGGTGGGCGTAATCGGACGCAACGGCTCTGGAAAAAGCACCCTGTTGAAGACCATTGCCGGTATTTACCCAGTGGAGAATGGAACGGTGGATGTGGAAGGAAAGATCATGGCTCTGTTTGACATCATTCTGGGCTTTGATCTGGAATCCACCGGGCGTGAGAATATCATGTACCGGGGACTTCTTCTTGGGGCGACGCCGGATGAAATCAGGGCACAGACACAGGAGATCATAGATTTTTCGGAATTGGGGGAGTTCATCGATTATCCGGTGAAGTCCTACTCCAGTGGTATGCTGGTCCGGCTGGCATTCAGCGTTTCGACCAGCCTGCCGGGTCAGATTCTCCTTCTGGACGAGGTGATTGCGGCGGGGGATATCGGATTCATTGCCAAGGCACAGAAAAGAATGTTGGATCTCATCGATGAGGCGGAGATCATGGTGTTCGTAACACATAATCTCCAGATGGTACAGGAAATCTGCAACCGGGTCATTCTGCTAAATCACGGAGTGGTTCTGGATGACGGAAAGCCGGAGGAAGTGATCCGGCATTATAAGGAACTGATGAAAGCAGAGGAAATATGAGCAAACGAATCCTGTGGATCTTTAATCACACGTCACTTCGCAAATTTGAACTGCCGCTTCTCGTACAGATGGGATATGAAGTTTACTGCCCGAAAATCTTTGACGTGGGATTTGGCGATCGTTCAGCCTCTGTCACATGGGAATATGATTCTACGCTGAGTGTTCCTAGAGACGTGATTGACAAACTGAATCAGACTAATTTTTATCAGCCCATTTCTACTGATGTAATGGATATATTGAATCAATACTTTGAAACAATATTCTGCATGGCTGTAAAAGAACCCTTACATTCTGCGTTATATCATTTTAAGGGCAGAATTGTTCTCCATGTATTTGGTTTGTCAGAATCCCTGTCATATTCTTCAGTAGTTGAAGAATTATTAGGGCCTCAGGGAATGATGCAGGTTTCCCGTCTGGGAAGCCGATTCTGGTTTGGTCAGACCTATGACAATCTGGATCAGATTGAACCGGATTTTTTGAAGGGAAGGTCGGTCTATCTTCCGATCGGTCTGACATCTTCCATTCAGGACAGTTGGGAAGGAGGAGATCCCAGATTCCTGTTTGTCAGTCCGAAGATCAAAACAAATTCATACTATCGCGAGGTATATCAGCAGTTTTGCAGTGATTTTGGAGATCTTCCGCATGTGACAGGCGGAGGTCAGATCATTCCGGTGCCGGAGGATCCTACGGTGACCGGCTTTTTGTCATGGGAAGAATATGTCTATAACATGACACATCTGTGCGGAATGTACTACCATTCTCAGAACCCGAGACATTTGCATTATCATCCGCTGGAGGCCATTCAGTATGGAATGCCGTTAATCTTTATGGCAGGAGGAATGCTGGATCATCTGGGCGGAGAACATCTTCCGGGACGGTGCAGGACCGTTGCAGAAGCCAGAAGAAAACTTCAGCGGCTTTCTTCGGAGGACCGGAAACTTGCAGAGGAAATCCGCGAATCACAGAGATGCCTTCTGGAACCCTTTACAAAGGAATACTGCCTTCCCTTCTGGGAAAAAGCCATGAGACAAATTGAGAGTGTTCCGGCTGCTCAGGAGGAACAAGAGACAAAGAAACTGGCAGTTGTATTGCCGGCTGCATATACCGGTGGTATTTTTGACTATGCCTATCGTTTCTGCAGGTGTCTGCAGGAAGAATGTAAAAAGAAGGGAGATCCGGTCATCATTACCTTCGCCTATCCGGACGATCCGGTGTTTGAGAATAACCGGATAATTCAGGATTTGAAAAAGGAGGGGGTTGCTACCTGTTCCTATCGGGCAGAGATTGTGGACGGTGATTTCATACACCGGGAAAGAGTCATTCAGGGAATTGAAAAAGAAGACCGGAAGAATCCTGCCTATGTACAGGAATGTATCTTCCGGGACGGGAAATATGATTTTACGGGCTACGACTATGCCTTTGTGATGTCGGATGCATCTCCCTGCGATGCTCCAATTTACTGGTCGATCCCGCATGCGGTTGTCGCGCATGATTACATTCAGCATTATGTGCCGCATCTGATTTCGCCACGGGCCAATCAGATCAAACTGGAAAACCAGAGACGGGCGGATTATGTTTTGGTGACTTCGGAACCGACGAAGCAGGATGCCATGACATATGCGGGAATAGAGAAAGAAAAAATCCGGCTGACACCGTACCTGCTGGAGTTCTGCCAGAGTACGGGAGCAGACCATCTGGAAAAGGAAACCTCGTTTTTCCTGTGGAGTACCAATGCGAGCAGGCATAAGAATCATCTTCGTGCGCTGGAAGCAATAAGTGATTACTATGAAAATGGCGGCCGATTGGACTGCCTGATGACGGGAAGCAATACGAAGTATTTCCGGGAGGATGTTGACTTGGAAAATGCTCCGGTAGATGTTCCTTATGTAAAAAAAGTGAGGGAGATGATCCGGTCCCACCGGCTTCTTCAGAAACATCTCCATATCTGCGGAAACCTTGCAAAGGGCGAATATATTTCTACGCTTCAGCGGGCGGAATTTGTATTTCATCCTGGCTACGGAGACAATGGAAATGGCTCTGTTTTTGATGCGGCAGGTTTGCAGGTACCGGCACTTGTCAGCGATTATCCGGCAATGCGGTATATGGGAACGTTTATGAAGATTCCTCTGTGGTTCTTTGATCCCTATGATACGGTTTCCATGGAGGCGGCGCTGCAGGAGATGGCGGAAAACGCGCAAGAGAGGAAAAAGCAGATCCCGCAGGCAGATGTTCTCCGGCAAGCTGATTACAGAGAAAGAGGAAGAGAGCTGTATCAGGGGATAAAGGATATGATATAGGGAGGATGAACATGAAAATTGGAATATTTCTGAATTATGCTCCCGGAGTGAAACTGACAACAGAGGGCTTGGGACGGTACCTTGGAACCCTTGTGAAGGGATTTCAGGAAGCAGAGAACGAAATTGTGATTGCCTGCCCCAGGTGGCTGCTTCCTTCGATGCAGGATCTGGAAAAAGATCTGAAAATATCTGGTGAAGGGATTCAATGGATTACAACGGATACGGTCCCTCCTGTCTGGAAAGTATATCAGCTTGTTACCAGAAAGAAGAAACCGGCAAGAAAGAAAAAAAGATGGGAAGCTTTGTATCAGCGCCATATGCTTCGGATGGCGGAATGTAACAGTTGGCCAGGTCTTTTGGCAGAAGGAATTGTGCTGGTGTTTTTCTCCGTGATAGGCGGCGCGGCGATGGCGGTTAGAAAGCTGGCAAACGGCCTTTCTCGACTGATAAAGAGAGAATTCAAAAAGATCGTCGGAAGAATTGACAGGAAGAAAAAAGAAGAAATTTCGAGATCCATGTTCCAAAGAATGCAGGAGCGGTCTGCGGAAATTCTGGTAGATCGAATCAATCACTACAAACCGATGGATCTCTGGTATGTGCCGGCGTTGTTCTGGCCGGAGGTAAACCAGATTGCCAATGGACGGGTGGTAATTAATGCCCCGGATCTCGTGACCCAGAAGTTTCCGGTTGGATTTGCTGAATTGGTCGATGAGAAACAGACGGAGGACTGTCGGAAGACAATAGAAGAAGGCAGATATTTCATTACCTACTGTGACTATATCGGTTCGGAGCTGATTCAGAAGCAGTATGGAGGAAGGGGAAAGAAAGTCTATTCCATCCTCCATTCGAATCATGACCTTCTGCCATATATTCAGATTCCACAAGATGTGTCCAAACAGATGAATCTTGGAAAAGAGAAGGATCTGACTCTCGAGTTTTCCAAATCAGTTCTTGCAGGCATACGGGTGAGATCGAATGTTGTGAATGGGTATCAGCTGGCAAATACGAGATATCTTTTTTATGCCACACAGTTTCGCCCCAATAAGAATCTGATGACGTTGTTGGAGGCATTCCGGATTTTAACGCAGCGTAAATTCCAGCATCTTCGTCTGGTACTTACATGCAATCCGGATGTATCGGAGGAACTGCGCAACTATCTGGATCGGTATGATCTGTGGGGGGATGTGGTGTTCTGTGTTGGCGTCAGCAGTCAGGAGCTTGCGGCATTGTACCGATGTGCGGAACTGTCTGTCACGACAACCTTATACGAGGGCGGCTTTCCTTTTACCTTTGGAGAAGGGATGTCAGTCGGAACTCCCTCGATTATGAGTGACATTCCGCAAATCAGGGAGATATTGGAACCGGCAGGACTGGAAACGGCGATGTTTCATGCAACGGATACCGATGATCTTGTTCAGAAGATTCTCTGGCTCTGGAAAACCGGGACAAGCTTTATCAGAGGGAGCTTCCGCTGTATGAGAAGCTGGCAAAACGTACGGACAAGGTGGTAGCGGAAGAATACATGCAGGTGTTTGACAGCATTTTGTCCGCATAAAGAGACTGTGCTGCATTGGTAAATCGTATCCGCAAATTTTGTATCAGTGAGGTAAAAAAATATGAAAAAAGCATTAATCACAGGAATTACCGGTCAGGATGGATCTTATCTTGCAGAGTTTCTTTTGGAAAAGGGCTATGAGGTTCATGGTATTGTCAGGAGATCTTCAGTATCCAACACGATGAGAATCGACCATCTGCTTCAGAAGAATGCAGTTACCCTGCATGAGGGAGATCTGTCGGATTCTACATCGATGATTCGGATTGTGAAGGAAGTGGAACCGGATGAGGTATACAACCTTGCGGCCCAGTCTCATGTTCAGGTTTCGTTTGATGCACCGGAATACTCGGGAGATGTGGACGCGCTGGGCGTGCTCCGCGTTTTGGAAGCAGTCCGCATCTGCGGCCTTGCGAAGAAGACAAGAGTGTATCAGGCCTCTACATCGGAACTTTATGGAAAAGTAGAAGAGGTGCCGCAGAGAGAGACAACACCGTTTCATCCGTACAGCCCGTATGCGGTTGCAAAGCAGTATGGCTTCTGGATGGTGAAGGAATACCGGGAAGCCTATGGAATGTTTGCAGCTAACGGAATTCTTTTCAACCATGAATCTGAGCGTCGCGGAGAGAACTTTGTCACCAGAAAGATTACTCTGGCAGCGGGAAGAATTGCGGAGGGACTGCAGGATCATCTGGAGTTGGGAAATATGGACTCCAAGCGAGATTGGGGCTATGCAAGAGATTACGTGAAATGCATGTGGCTGATTCTCCAGCAGGAGAAGCCGGAAGATTTTGTGATCGCTACCGGCGAGCAGCACACGGTGCAGGATTTCACCGATAAGGCATTCCGCGCTAACGGAATCGAACTTCGCTGGGAAGGCGAGGGCATTGAGAAAAAAGCCTATGACTCGGCAACAGGCAAGCTGCTCGTGTGCACGAATCCGAAGTGGTACCGGCCGACCGATGTCGATAATCTCTGGGGCGATCCGACCAAGGCGAAAACCGTGCTTGGATGGAATCCTCAGGAGACCAGCTATGAGAAACTGATTGAAATCATGGCAGAGCATGACCGAAAGCTGGCGAAGAAGGAAAAGGCGATGGAGGCGTAATGCGTAGAAAAGATGAAGGTCGTTTTACTGGCAGGCGGATTTGGAACCCGAATATCGGAAGAGTCTGAAATCAGACCGAAGTCGATGATCGAAATCGGCGGTATGCCCATCCTTTGGCACATTATGAAAGAGTACTTGTGAACTTCCAGAATAATTAACCCTCAAACTGAAAGGCGGTGATTGAAACATTAAGGGTTCTGAACAGTTACAGAACAATTTTATTATTCATTGATAAAAAATGAAGAAATAAAGAATATGGAAATTTTTAATGTAATGTGTTGCTGATTTCATGAGCTGTCATGGAACTGCTCTCATGAGCTGTCGCTGACCTGCTCGGTTTTGCGTCATGAACGTCGTAAGGGTTAACGCCGCCGGAGGTTGTCTTCGGCGGCGTTCGTTTACTCATTCATAACAAGCATTTCGTGTTCTGCCACATAGCTGACCATGTGGTCATCGACCAGTCGCTTTTGCGTCTGCCCGGCAAGCACCAGAGCCATCGGACTTTCTGAGTCAAACTTGTAGTTCAGCATGAAGCGGAACTCCTCGAGCATTTCCTTATCGAGGAGATGCGCCTCGTCAAGGATGCAGACCACCCGCTTTTTCTGGACTCCCTGAATGATCTCGATCGATGCCTGCAGCTGGCGCTTGGCATCTCCGCGATAGAAGCCCGAGTCGATGCCCAGCTGTTCCAGAAGTCCCTTATAGAACCACTTCGGCGTAAGCTTGGAATCAGACAGATACAGAAGAATGTACTTGTCCTTCGGAAGCATAGCATCGAACTTTCGGAGCAGTGTGGACTTTCCACAGCCCGGTTCTGATGTGATCACTGCAAACAGCTTCTTGTCGGCAACGTACATCAGACGCCCGAGTACATCGCTTATTGCTTTTGTCTCATACAGGTACTCCGGCGGAAGGTCCCTGGTGAATGGCGTATGGGTCATACCAAAGAATGCTTCATACATGAGCTCGTCCCTCCTTTCCGTAGTTCGCAAAGGAGATGGCATCGGTCATGAGCCGTTTCGATTCCTTGTGCCGAGCTTCGAGGGCATCCAGCAATCGGGAGGTCTTCGGCGTTTCTGGCTGCAGTGCTGGAGGGAGCGCCGGAGCCTGAGCACAGTAGCTTCTGATCACCAGCGGTTTTGCAGTAAATGGGTCGATACCCGGATGGCTGATCGTAAGAGTCTCTGGATCCGTCGGATCATAGGCGATCTCAACATTTAAGCCGATCAGCTCCGGCTTCGTTTCATACCGTTTGCCTCTGAACTGGATACATGCGCCCTTATCGACCCGTCGATGTTCGTGATGCAGAAAGGCTTCTGCAATGGTATTGACATCAATAAAGTTCAGTGGACGTGTATCCCGGTTCCATTCCTGTCGTGGTGTGATTCCTTCTGGTGGAATGTCTGCGTTGAGGCATTGATAGTACTCGGCGATGCCATCATGAGGATCGTTATGGTAATGGTCCTCGAGGTAGATGCTCCACAGACGGTTGAGCTCATCCAGTGAGCGAATGTTTTTCAGCTTGCATTCCCGAAGAAATGTATCCACCACCTGATGGAATTTTTCGATTTTTCCTTTCGATTTCCCGCTTCTTACGGGCGCATGCGAGATCGGGATTCCAAGCTTTCCCAGCGACAGCTTCAGCTGCTTTGCGATGTATTGAGAACCGTTATCAAAGTATGTGGATTTCTCAATAATTAACTCTCGCCCGGATTAAGGAGGTGGCCGATAGTGAGTTTTTTGCTGAAAATCAAGGATTTTTCGTTGCATTCCGACTTCAAAGTGATAATAGAGAGTTAATTAACTCTCTATTGGAGGCCGGAAATGTACCAGAAATACACGGTAAAAATCCCTGAGATTGAGACCGGAATCACGAAGAAAACGATCAAGGGAACGACTTATGTTTACTATACATATGGCCGCACTTACATCTCAGAGAAAAAGTACAGTCAGGGAAAGGATACATCTATAGGGAAGGTTGATCCCGGTGATGACACCATGATGTATCCGAATGCAAACTTTCTTCGCTTCTTCCCGGATTCTATTCCGGAAGAGGGTAATCCACCAGAGAGAAGCGGATGTCTCAGGATCGGAACCTTTGTGGTGGTTCGCAAGATTCTCCAGGAGTACAAACTTGATGAGATAATCGATGCTCTGATCGGGAGAGACAGTGGCCTGTTTCTGGATCTTGCAGCCTATACGCTGGTGACGGAAGGAAATGTCGCCCAGTATTATCCGGAATACGCATTCAATCACCCGCTCTTTACCGAAGGAATGCATGTTTACAGCGATTCCAAGGTCTGCGACTTCCTGAAAGGAATCACGCCTGACCAGATCATCGTCTTCCAGAATACATGGAATGAGAAGCAGGATCATCGCGAGAAGATCTATATTTCCTATGACTCTACAAACAAGAACTGTCAGGCAGGTGATCTGGAATGCGTGGAGTTTGGCCATCCGAAACAGGATGACGGAAAGCCAGTGTTTGGCTATTCCGTTGCTTATAACAACACCAATTCAGCACCTCTCTTTTACGAGGAGTATCCGGGCAGCATCACGGATGTATCCCGGCTGCAGATCATGCTGGAGAAGGCCAAAGGCTATGGCTATCACGAGGTCGGATTCATTCTCGACCGGGGATACTTCAGCAGAGAAAACATCCGATATATGGATAAGAACGGATTCGATTTCATCATTATGATGAAGGGAATGAAGACTCTGGTTCATGAGATCGTAACCGCCAACAAGGGAAAGTTTGAGGACGACTATTCGAAAAACATCCGCGGCTATAAAGTTTACGGCATGACGGTTCATCAGAAGCTGTTCCCATCCGATGAGAAGGACCGATACTTCCATATTTATTACAGCGACAGCAAGAAAGCGTCTGAGAAGGGTGAACTGACAGGGAAGATTGCCAGGCTGGCGAAATACTTCAAAAAACATCAGAATCAGGCCATTCATTTTGACCGGGCCCTGGAACACTACTTTGACCTGATCTACTGGCACGAAGGCCAGAAGGACGAGAAGTTCATGTATGCCAGAGAGAAAACGGATGTCATCAACAGGGAGATCAGCTTCTGTGGATACTTTGTTATCATCACTTCGTCTGAAATGTCCGCTTCAAAAGCCCTGGAGCTTTACAAGAACCGTGACGTCTCGGAGAAGCTGTTCCGGGCAGACAAGTCCTTCCTTGGCAACAGGACAATGCGGGCACATATGAATGAAACGGAGGATGCCCGGATCTTTGTTGAGTTCGTGGCGTTAATTGTCAGAAACCGCATTTATCATCAGCTGATCGAACAGGAGAAAAAGAATGATAAAAAGGAAAACTACATGACTGTTCCTGCCGCAATCCGGGAACTGGAGAAAATCGAGATCATCCAGCAGTCAGAACACAGATACCGGCTGAACTATGCAGTTACCGCGACTCAGAAAGAGATTCTGAAAGCATTTGGAATCAATGAGATCAACATCAAAAAGTGGGCTAATGAGATCAGCGATAAACTGTCTGAGAAGATGAAGGAGGCAGTGTGATGGCAAGGACAAGGCGTTCTCTTGATGAACGGATTGAGGAACAGGAGCAGGTCGTCAGTAAGGCCAGGGAGCGTTATGAATCTGAAGTCAACAAGCTGGAGCAGTTGATGAATAAGCGTGATGAGCTCCAGAAAAAGGAACTCATGAAGGCTATCGAAGACAGCAACAGAAGCTTCGAGGAGATCATGCAGTTCCTTCAGTGTGACACCTCATCGGAGAATTCTGAGGACGTCGAGAGTTAATTTTCAGGAAAATCACAAAATATATCGGTTCCTGCTATTTTTCTAAACAGGAAAATAATATACTACAATATATCAAAAAATGATAAGTCGTCGTAAAAATGAGGATCCTTATTAATATTCAGGGGAAACATAAATGGACAAGAAAAAAATCAAATTAGTGGTTAGGAAGGTCTGCAATACAATTTATCTGATTTTATACAAAAAAAGATATGAAAAAAGCATCTTGGAAAAAATCGAAAAGTACGGCAAAGAAGAAAAAGAAAGCACATATTACATCATTTCATGTGAGAAGATGCCGATGCAAGGCCTGTTTGGCTATGTATCACTGGTCCTTCCTATGATACGATATGCATTGAATCATAATTATGTTCCAATTGTAGATATGAAAAACTATGCTAATAGCTATCTTGAAGAGGAAGAGATTGGAAAGATCAATGCATGGGAACTCTTCTTTAAGCCAATAGCACAAAAGGAACTCGAACGGGTATATCAAGAAGAAAAATATATAATTGGAAATCACCATGCAGATATTGATTGGAATGATCGTCCGAATTTACGTGGATATTATTGGGCCAAATCATATTCTGTGTGGGAGAAACTATATAGAAAGTATATTGTTTTATCGGATGAAGCAAAGGAGTATTGCGAGAAAGAGTATCAAAAGCTCTTGCAGGGTCATGAAGGAGAAACTCTGGGAGTGCTGATACGAGGAACAGATATCAAAAAATGTAAAGGACATGCAATACAACCGACAGTACAGCAGACTGCAGAGTTAATACATAAGGTATTGAAGCAATATAAAGAATATAAATATATATATCTGGCTACAGAAGAACAAGCAAATGAAGAATATCTGAAAAAGGAGTTTCCATCAAAGGTTATTGTTAATGATCGAACGTATTATGATAACACAGATTATAGTCGTGGCTTGTCATATGTTCGTATGAATGGAGAAAGAGACAGATATTGCCGGGGGCTCCAGTATTTGTCCTCTATCATGATGCTATCCAAATGTGGAGGGTTGATTTCTGGACAATGTGAAGGAGGCTATGCGGCATTTTATTTAAATGGAGGACAGTATCGATATTGCTTTTTTTGGGAACTTGGAAATATTTAATCTTAGGTGTGACCATAGTATATGGTAATGCGTTTGTCTTCTTGTATTTCCTCTTTCGTGCTTTGGAGATGGCATGTCGACAACCTGCAAAGACACGATAACAAGAAAGATAGGAAAGCGAAAGATTGGATTATAAAAATGATAAAACTGCAAGAACTTTTGGATCAACAAGAAAAAGAAAAAAGCGAATATAAGGTCGCTATATGTGTGACGTCATATAATCAAATTAATTATATAGAAAAAGCCTTAACTAGTTTGTTACATCAAAAAACAGATTTTCCGTATCTTATTGTTGTGGGAGATGACTGCTCTACAGATGGATCGTGTGAGCTTTTGAAAAGTATCCAGAAAGATAATTCTGATCGTGTAAAAATTTTGTTTCAGAGTAAAAACGTGGGACTCTTTCAGAATAGAAAATCAATATTTCTACAGTGTGATGCTCCATATATCGCATTTTGTGATGGGGATGATTATTGGATAGATGATACTGTGCTACAAAAAAAGGTGGATTTTCTGGAGGCACATAAAGAATATATTGGATATCAGACGGCATGTTTCTTTGAGCAAGATGGAAAAATTTCAGAGACAACTGATTTGGGAGAACGTGGTTGTTTTGTGGATTTCTCTCAAAAAGAAGCTTTAAATAACGCATATCCGGGACAGGTCGGCGGTTTCTTTTTTCGAAATGTCTATCGCTACATGACAAAGGAGGATTTCGAAACGTATACGGCTGTTCGAATCGATGATTCAGGAAAACTTCCGATTTTTGCTGCAACGATAGCTCCGATATACAGACAAGATAAGATGCCGACATTTGTATATCGGTATTGTGATGGGAGTATGTCCAGGCAGGAAGAAAAAAGAAATATGTGTGAACAATTATTTTATTCGCACCTGATGTATCAGGATATGCTGACATCATTAAAAATCGATTTAAAAATGAATATTGACGCACAATTAATGGAGCTGATTGTAAATGCATTTATCACCGCGGTCAAAACAACATTACGGTCAGATGGAGCAGATAACAGAGAACAGTTTCTGAAATTATATCATGATGGACATTTTGCAAAAAAAGAAATCCGCAGTGGAATACGAAAAGAAATATGGAGGCGTGGAATTGAAAAATATCGTAATGTGATGTGCATGCATAGGATTATGAAATAGTACTTTGTAAATTCTTCTATAAGAAGTATCTCTTGACCAGGAAAATGCACTGTCCTCCAGCCTTTTGTGAAACAGCAAAAAACGTTGCCTTCCCAGATCGGTCCTTTGATCTGATCTGTCCGTTTACCGCAGAAGAGAAACAGGATATCCTTCTGAAAGGATTGAGATCATATTCGTTCCAATCAGTTGTTCCAGAGAATCTAAGTTCATACGGTGATCCGTGTATCTAACGACAAGGATGATCTTTTGGATTCCGACGGCTTCAGTCAGCATGAGACACTGCCTGCAGAATTCTGGCAATTAGCCGATCATCTACATCATATGTGAATTCCCATAATGCCCTGACCGCCAGCCGAAACGGCTGGGGCTTATTTACTACCGGTAGATCTGAAAATGGAGTGAATATCTATCGACTACCATTGCAGGAACCGAAGGAGTTCGACTGACTGATGTTGGGCCTTGAGACCAGTCAAAGACAATTTGCTACAACTGAATGCGTTCCACCAAAGAGTACATCGATAGCCTGTTTGTTTTACAGGTCACCGCTCATTACAGTAAAGGGATTTGATTTCATTCAAAGAAAGATTTCCGTAAATAACTTTGTTGAGCTTTCTTTCCTTTGATACAAGATAACGCTCTCGATGAGCAATAAACTCATTACGTGCTTCGGAAAGTTTTGTTATCAATGGACTGAAATTTTCTGTCGGAGAATTCTTGACGCTATTCGTATATTTTCTAGCTGCAGAGCGAAAATTGCAGAGAGAGATCATGAGTGAGTCGCTGCCATTGTTTCGAAAATTAGTGTCTAAGCTCAACTCTCGAGATAGTGCAAAGTAACTGTCATCAATTTTCTTATCGGCGGCAACCATTGTGGCGGTGATTGCAAGAGCAATATTAGGCGAATCAATCGAATCTGCGTAGACTGCAGCTAATGTTTGCGGATCACATGCAGTGGAAAAGTCATCAAAAGTTTTTCTTAACCGGTCAAGTCTGATAGATTCAACCTCTATAATTTTGTTGATGGCAGTCTGCTCGTTTGCCTGAACCGTGAGCTGTTCCAAACGATGCTGAGAGATATCATTTTCTTTTTTAAAACGATTGTTCTGCCAAACAGCCAAAAGTCCTAGGGAGACAGTGCCAATGTAAGTAAGAATATCTCCGGGAGACCACTTGGCGACTAACCATGTACTGGGCGCTGGTACAGAAAAAACGGCGTGAACAGCAATCGCAAAAAGGAAACTAATAGTGGCCCATGTGGCCACAATATGGGTTTTGATCCAAGTGAAAATATTCTTCATCATTTTCCTCCTTCGGTATTTTGAAATTGTAACATTTCGGAAAGAAAAAGTGATTTAATATCAAAATGTTATGGCGTAACTCTTGTCAAGAGGTGCTTGCGGGGCTTTATGACGCTAAAGAAAACTCTTGAATTTAGTGAAACTTACGCCTCCTTTTGAAAAATTCATTCTATTTTCCATAGTTACATTGTGAGGAATTTGATCCACAGAGACATATTGGAGGAGAGCGGCTTGAGAATAGCTGTACGCAGGGACGATATCCCAAATTCTCGATGTTGGCATGATAACGCAGAAAAATAAAAAGCACGTAGTTTGCCCTATTCCGGGATCCTTTCAACGTTGTATCCTGCTTAGATTTCTGCACTATATAGTATGAAGGTGATTATCGCAATAGGAATATGATGCTTCTCATGACGGTTGCTACACATTAACTGAAAGCCGTCATGACGCGCCACAGAGTCGCCCTGCCGCAGAAAGGAACCCGGAAGCTATATGAAGATCCTGATCCTGGGAGGCGGTTTCCAGCAGCTTCCGGCAATACGAAAAGCGCATGAGCTGGGACTCACCGTCCTTCTTGCCGATTACCTTCCGGATGCACCGGGGCGAAGAGAGGCAGATCAGAACTTCCTTGTCAGCACCAGAGATAAGGAAAAAATTCTGGGACTTGCCAGGAAGGAAGACGTGGACGGGATTCTTGCCTTCGCGTCGGATCCTGCGGAAGAGACGGCGGCCTATGTGGCAGAGAAAATGGGCCTTCCCGGTGGAATATATGCTGTTGCCGGAATTCTCGGGAACAAGAGAAAATTCCGGGAGTTTCTGGCAATGCACAGGATTCCTGCACCCAGGCATTTTCCAATGGACTATCCGGAGAGCGATCTTCCCTATCCGGTTGTTGTAAAGCCGCTGGATTCCAGCGGAAGCAAGGGCGTGACGCTCCTTCGCAGCTATGATGCAGGCAGGTTCCTTCGTGCATATCAGGTGGCGGTTTCCTGTTCGCTTTCCGGTCAGGCGATGGCGGAAGAATACATAGCTTACGGCTACCGGCACCTCATCGGCGGCGACGTGATCGTCCGGGATGGAGAGGCTGTTCTCTATGGCCTTATGGACTGCATTCGTGAAGAAGGGAAGAATCTTGTCCCATGTGGTAAAATATACCCATGCGGCGCAGGAGAAGAGGTGAAGGGGCGGATTGCCAGGATCATGCAGGCGGTCATCCATAAGCTCTCGATCACCGATGCGGAGATGAACGTGGAATTCATTGCCGGAAAGGACGGAGAAGTCTATCCCATTGAAATCGCTCTTCGCTGCGGTGGAAACGGCATTCCGCAGCTTCTCTCAGATGCAACCGGGATCGACTGGATCCGTGAGGAGGTGCAGCGTACCCTGCGGCGCGCAAATAGCCTGAATGCGAACTCACTGAAAGCTTCCAAGTTTGCAGAGAATTTAGTTTCTGCGGACCAGCATGGCATCTATGCAACCTACAATCTTCATGCGAATCAGCCGGGAATGTACGCCGGATATGAGCTGCATCCGGAGCTTTCCGGGTACCTGTATCGGGAAGAGATTTTTCGCAGAAAAGGTGAGGTTGTCGGAACCTATGAAAATGCCTCCGGCATCATCGGGATTCTGTACTTCCACTTTGCAAGCCGTGCGGAGGCAGAAACGTATCTGTACGACATGCCATGGTATCTTCAGGTTCGCGTGATGAATCTGAAGTCGGTAAGCTCAGATACGGATATTCTGGCAGACATTGTACGTCTTGGAGAATTCATGACACCACCGTTCTCTGCAAGAAATCGCTGGGGACAGGAGCATTCCATTTCAAAGAAAAGGAACGCTCCAATAACTGGCTGGAACACCAAGGCCTACGCAGAAAAGCTGATGCGCTTGGCCAACATTGTGACCATCGAAAACGAAAAAGGCGAAATCATCGGCCTCGTTGCCGCGTATCTCAACCGAAGCGATTTCGGATTTATTTCTATGCTCATTGTCATGCCGGAGTACCGGAGGTGCAGAGCAGCAGAGGTGCTGTGTGAGAAGGTTCACATGCTGGCAAGAGAAAAGAACATTCCCAGCATCCGTGGAGAAATCCGGAAGGAAAACATAGCCTGCCGGAGATTAGCTGAAATGCTGGGATATGTGGAGTATAAGCATGCAGAAAATGGTTTTGTAGGAGTGGAGAAGAGCATCCTATATTAACATTTGCAGGAAATCAGGGATCATCAGGGATCATTTGGGTACTAATCGAGTAGTGAAAGTTGTGGCAGAAGGGGAAGGTATCGGTGGCAGGAAGCAGAACGGAAAATGCAGCTAAGAATTTAAAGGTGGCAGTGATATGTAAGTTGGGGCTGTTTGGAATGGCCTTCGTTGCACGCACCGTGTTTATCCGCATTCTTGGGGCGGAATATACGGGAGTCAGCAGTCTGTACAGCAATCTTCTGAATCTTTTGAATCTGGCGGAATTTGGCTTTGGAAGCGTTCTTACCTATGAGCTGTATAAACCGCTGAAGGAAGATGACGAGGAGACGATCACGGCGCTGGTGGCGCTTTTTAAGAGAGTTTATTTAATTGTAATCGCAGTTGTTTTGGGATTCGGGCTTCTTCTGATCCCGTTTCTGGGAGTTATTGTAAAAAGCGACTTAAACTCCGGAGATCTTTTGATCTATTACCTGTTGTATCTGCTGAATTCTGTGATCGGCTATTTTGTGGCTTATCGGACCGTTGTGATCGAGGCGGATCAAAAGCGGTACATTGAGAATCTGATCGACATTGGATCGAAATTCGTCATGTATCTGTGTCAGACGGTTTACATTGTTTTCACAAAGGACTTTCTTGGTTATCTGATTTTGCAAACTATTTTTACCGTGCTTAGAAATGTGACTATGTACGGGGTATCCTTGAAAATGTATCCGTATCTCAGGAAGCTTCCGAGGAAACAGAGTATTAGCGAGGATAGCAGAAAACGCATCTACAGCAATTCCAGATCCATGTTTATCACAAAGCTTAGCAATGTAGTGTTAAATCAAACGGACAGCATCATCATTTCGATCCTGTTTGGAACGGTGATGGTCGGATATTATTCGAATTATTTTATGCTGGTCACCTACATCCTCAGCATCTATGCAATCGTTTTTTCCAGTATTGAGGCCAGTGTTGGAAACTTAAATGTGGATGCGGATTCGGAGAAATCTTTTCGAATATATAAACGACTGGATTATATGCTCTTTTGTACAAATCTGATCTGCACAGTGGTCTTTCTCTGCGTGGTACAGGACTTTATTGGCATTTGGATCGGAGAAAAGTACCGACAGAGTTTTCTGTTAGTGATTTCTTTGTTATTTACCTTCTATCTTCAATGCGCGATGAATATTACATCGACCTTTCGACAGACAATGGGACTCTTTGTGGTAACCAAGAGAGTGTACCCTGCTATGGCAGCTTTGAATGTAGTACTTTCTGTTATTTTTGGAAGGCAGATCGGCATTGCAGGAGTTGCTCTTGCAACAGGGGTGTCCCGGCTTCTTACCTCCTTCTGGTATGAGGGAAAATACGTATATCTGAAAATGGGGCACCGGCTTGGAGAATACATTCGTCGGCAGGCAGGCTTTTTCCTTGTGCTCTTTATTACCGGGATGATTTCGTATTATATATGCAGCAGGCTTTCGATGACTGGGATTTCAGCAGTGTTAATCAAGGGACTTGTTTCTCTCTTTATTGCGATTGCAGCACTGGCGGTCACCGGATTCCGCACAGAGGAGTGGGAATGGATGGTGCAAAGAATTCGCAGTGTTCTGGAAAGAAGAGGATAACAGAATAACGGAGCCGCCACTTCCTTCCTTTTTGTCGGGAAAGGCGGTAAAATTTAAGGATATTTATGCCCTAGGAGGAAAACCAGTTGTCGGAGTTAAACGGAGCAACCCTAATGATCACCGGAGGAACAGGGTCCTTCGGTACCACAGTATTGAAGCATTTTCTGAGTTCGGATTTGAAGGAGATCCGAATTTTTTCGCGGGATGAGAAGAAACAGGATGATATGCGGCATGAGCTGCAGGCAAGGCATCCTGAGACAGCAGGGAAGGTCAAATTTTATATCGGAGACGTGCGGAATCCGCAGTCTATCCAGGATGCTATGCATGGCGTGGATTATATTTTCCACGCGGCTGCTCTCAAGCAGGTGCCGTCCTGTGAGTTCTTTCCGATGCAGGCGGTGCAGACCAACATCATCGGAACGGACAATGTGCTGCACGCGGCCATTGATGCCGGTGTACAGAAGGTGGTCTGCCTGTCCACAGACAAGGCGGCTTACCCCATTAATGCGATGGGAATTTCCAAGGCGATGATGGAGCATGTCATTTACGCCAATGCCAGAGTAGCAGCTGATCGCGGAGGAACGACGATCTGCTGCACCCGCTACGGCAATGTCATGTGCAGCAGGGGAAGTGTCATTCCCCTTTTTATCGAGCAGATTCGAAGCGGGAACCCGATTACGATCACGGATCCTGACATGACACGCTTTCTGATGAATCTGGACGAGGCGGTGGATCTCGTGCTGTTTGCTTTTCTGCACGCCAATCCGGGGGATTTGTTCATTCAGAAGTCGGATGCTTCCACCATCGGCGACCTCGCCAAGGCGGTACAGAAGCTCTTCGGGGATACCGGAACCCAGATCATCGGTACTCGCCATGGAGAGAAGCTTTATGAAACCTTGATGACACGAGAGGAACGGCTTCGCAGTGAAGACATGGGGAGGTACTTCCGCGTTGCGGCAGATAACCGTGACCTGAACTATGACAAGTTCGTTGTTAAGGGCGAGGTTCACACCATGGCAGAGGAGTCTTATACAAGTGAGAATACACACCGTCTGGATGTGGACGGTACGGTGCAGAAGATCCTGACGACGGACTATGTGCAGGAGCAGCTGCGTCTCATGGAGGAAGAGAGAGGATGAATATTCTTGTCACGGGAGCAAAGGGATTCGTCGGGAAGAATCTTGTCGCCAATCTTTATAACATCAAGGATGGCAAGAATCAGACCAGGAGCTTTTACATCGAGAATATCTACGAATACGACAAGGACAGTACGAAGGAAGAACTGGAGGAATATTGCCGGAAGACGGATTTTGTCTTCCACCTTGCGGGAGTCAATCGTCCGAAAGATGCTGCGGAGTTTATGGAAGGAAACTTCGGCTTCTCCTCTGAGCTTCTGGATACATTGAAGAAATATAGCAACAACTGCCCGGTGATGCTTGCGAGCTCCATTCAGGCCAGTCTTAAAGGGCGTTTTGCCGGATCGGAGTATGGAAAGTCCAAGCTTGCCGGGGAGGAGCTCTTTTTTCGGTATGCGGAGGAGACCGGAGCAAAGGTTCTGGTCTACCGGTTTCCGAATCTGTTCGGAAAGTGGTGTCGTCCGAACTACAACAGCGTTGTGGCAACCTTCTGTCACAACATTGCCAATGACCTTCCGATCCAGGTAAACGATCCAAAGGTTGAGCTGGATCTTCTTTACATTGATGATCTCATTGAAGAGATGTTCGATGCCATGGAAGGAAGGGAACATCACTGTGAATATGATGGGGAGCTTCCGGTTCCTTCGGAGGATCCGGAAAAGAACAGCTACTGCTATGTCCCGACCACGTATCATACTACAGTGGGAGAAATCGCGGAGCTTCTTCATTCCTTCCGAAGTATGCCTGAGACGAAGATCATGCCGGAGATTCCTGCAGATTCCTTTGCCAAAAAGCTTTATTCCACCTATCTTTCCTATCTTCCGAAGGGGGCGATTCTCTACAATCTGAATATGAATGTGGATAATCGCGGGATTTTCACGGAACTGATCAAGTCTGACAACGTGGGGCAGGTTTCCATCAACATTGCGAGACCGGGCATTACGCGGGGAGAACATTGGCACAACAGCAAATGGGAGATTTTCATTGTCGTGTCGGGACACGGACTGATTCAGGAACGCAGGATTGGATCCGATGAGGTCATTGAATTTGAAGTGGACGGTGAGCACATGAAGGCAATTCAGATGCTGCCGGGTTACACGCATAATATCATCAATCTCTCCGATACCGAGGATCTTGTCACGGTGATGTGGGCGAATGAGGCCTTTGACCGCCATCATCCGGACACCTTTTATGAAAAAGTTGATGTGAAAAGATGATGTAAAAAAGAAAGAGCAGGAAATGCTGTGGACAATTTCAACGAGATTTCTTTTCGAAACGATGGAAAACTAAAGCTCCTGATCATTGTGGGAACCAGACCGGAAATTATTCGTCTGGCTGCGGTGATCAATAAAACAAGAAAGTACTTCGATGTCATTCTGGCTCATACCGGGCAGAATTATGATTACAATCTGAACGGTGTGTTTTTCCACGATCTGAAGCTTCAGGATCCGGAGGTTTATCTGGATGCGGTCGGCGCAGATCTGGGAGAGACCATGGGGAATATCATTGCAAGATCTTATCAGCTGATGGCTGCCATCAATCCGGATGCGGTACTGGTTCTCGGTGATACCAACAGCTGCCTTTCTGTGATCGGAGCAAAGCGTCTCCATATTCCAATCTTCCACATGGAAGCAGGAAACCGATGCAAGGATGAATGTCTTCCGGAGGAAACAAACCGGCGGATTGTAGACGTCATTTCGGATGTGAACATGGCTTATTCGGAGCACGCAAGACGGTATCTTGCTGATACCGGCCTTCCGAAGGAGAGAACCTATGTCACAGGCTCACCCATGGCTGAGGTTCTGCATGAGAATCTTGCTGCGATAGAAGCGTCGGATATTCACAAACGTCTCGGTCTGGAAAAGGGACATTATATTCTCCTTTCTGCACATCGGGAGGAGAACATCGATACCGAGAAGAATTTCACATCTCTGTTTACTGCAATCAACCGCATGGCGGAGAAATACGATATGCCTGTTTTGTATTCCTGCCATCCGCGCAGCAGGAAAAGGCTGGAGCAATCCGGCTTTGTGCTGGATTCCAGAGTGATCCGGCATGAACCTCTGGGCTTCCACGATTACAACTGTCTGCAGATGAATGCCTTTGCAGTGGTGTCTGACTCGGGAACGCTTCCGGAGGAGAGCAGCTTCTTCACAAGCATTGGTCATCCGTTCCCTGCGGTATGCATTCGCACGAGCACGGAGCGGCCGGAGGCTCTGGATAAGGGGGATTTTATCCTGGCGGGGATTGATGGCGACAGCCTTTTGCAGGCGGTGGATGTAGCTGTTGAAATGAACCGAAGCGGAGATCTTGGTGTTCCCGTTCCGGATTACATGGATGAAAACGTATCCGACAAGGTGGTTCGGATCATTCAGAGTTATACCGGAGTTGTCAATAAGATGGTCTGGCGGAAGGAAAGCTGACCGCAATGAAAATCCTTGTTGTATCGGAAAATTTTTATCCGGACACCTTTGCCATCAATGACATCGTTCGCATTCTGACGGAGCGAGGTCATGAGGTGACCGTTCTGACAGGTCTTCCGGATTATGCCACGTCGGAAATCCCGGAGGAATATCGGCATGGGAGAAACCGGGTGCAGGATTACTGCGGCGCAAAGGTCTACCGGGTTCCAACGATTGCAAGACACCACGGACCAATCTGGCGAAGCTTGAATTATCTCTCCTTTGTGTGGAGTGGAACAAGGATGGCACGTCATTTTTCCTGGCCGGAGTTTGATGTGATCTATGTGTGGGAGGTTTCGCCGGTGACCATGGCGATACCTGCAATCGCATTGAAAAAACGTTATCAGAAGCCGCTTTATCTGTATTGTCTGGATATCTGGCCGGAATGCATCAAGGCAATGGGATTCCGTGAGGGTACCCCGTTTTACGCAGCAGTTCGGAAATTGTCAGGATGGATCTATCGTAAATGTGATCATATTTCTGTTTCATCGCGGCCGTTTCTGGAGTATTTGAAATCCGTCTGCGATGTCCGTGAAGAGAAGCTCTCTTACCTTCCTCAGTTTGCCTCTTCGGCGATGCTAGAGGAGGATTTTTCCAAGAAGGAAGATGGGTTCACGGACTTTTTATACATCGGGAATATTGGAAAGGCACAGGACATGTCCTGCATGATGAGAGCCATCGGCCTTTTGAGGGATCGGAGGGACGTCCGATTTCATTTTGTCGGCGGTGGATCGGAATATGACAATGCTGTGCGGCTTTCGAAGGAGAATGGGGCAGAGAAAATTGTTCGCTTCTATGGACCGAAGCCTTTTAATGAGGCAAAGGAGTACTACAAATTGGCCGATGCGTGCATCCTGACACTGGATGGTTCTAACCGGATCGGTGACACACTTCCGGGCAAGGTTCAGACCTATATGGCGGCAGGAAAACCGATTCTCGGTGCCATGAATGGTGCCGGCCATGAGGTAATCTGTGAGGCACAGTGCGGCCTGGTGGTGAAGGCGGGGGACAGCGAAGAACTTGCGAAAGCCTTTCTGGAATTTGCTGATCACAAAAGCAGTCAGGAGAAATCAGCCATGGGAGAAAGAGCCAGAATATATTTCTGGAGGCATTTCAGAGAGGAAAGCTTTTTCACACAGCTTGAGGAAGAGCTTCGTGAGTTGGGAGTACAGGCATGAGAGTTCTGCTCATCAATGTGGTATGTGGGATCCGCAGTACCGGCAGAATCTGTACGGATCTGGCAGACCAGTTTATTAAAAACGGAGATGAAGTTCGCATTGCGTATGGCCGTGTGGATGAGGTTCCGGAGAAATATCAGAAGTACGCTGTTCGCATTGGAAATCCGGTGGACAATGTTCTTCACATGCTCCGAACGAGAATCCTGGACCAGCATGGATTTGGTTCGGTGAGAGCAACCAGGAGGTTTCTTCAATGGGCGGAGGAATATCAGCCGGAGCTTGTGTGGCTTCATAACATCCATGGCTATTACATTAATGTTGAGATGCTGTTTTCCTGGATCAAACAGCACCCGGAGATGAAGGTGAAGTGGACCTTGCATGACTGCTGGGCGTTTACCGGGCACTGTGCTTATTTTTCTTCCATACATTGCGAGGAATGGAAAAAAAAGTGTACAAACTGCCGACAAATACGGAACTATCCTTCTTGTTATGGGCACGGAAATGTGGAACACAACTATGAAAGGAAGAAGGCAGCTTTTACAGGAGTGAAGGATCTGACCCTGATTACACCAAGCAAATGGCTGGCAGAGCTTACCCGAGAGAGCTTTCTGAGAGAATATCCGGTTGAGGTTCGTTACAATACAATCAATCATGAGGTTTTTCAGCCTACGGAGAGTGATTTCAGAAAGAAATATAAGCTGCAAAAGCAATATATCATTTTAGGAGTGGCGAGTTCCTGGGATAAAAGAAAAGGCTTGTATGATTTATACAGACTTGCACAGATGCTAAATGAAAACTATGCAATCGTATTAGTGGGACTTAGCCAGAAGCAGATGAACCATCTGCCCAAGAATGTATACGGTGTGAAAAAGACATCGTTACCTGCAGATTCCGTACAAGTCTATCAACCGGAAGTGTCTTCTGGATTGGTCAATCCATCTGACTGGTGCAAAGACGACCAAGGACCCAAAGAGAGCACTGTTGTTCCTCCCAAAGTGGAAGCACTCTATGAGGCAATAACCAACAGAAAAGCTCCGGATATTTCGTCAGATGCTTCTTGCAGATGTACGGTGGTCTGCATCCCATCAACAAACAGTGCCAGAGAGCTTGCTCGAATATATACCGCGGCAGATTTGTTCGTGAATCCGACACATGAAGATAATTATCCGACCGTCAATCTGGAGGCACAGGCCTGTGGAACCAAGGTTGTGACATATGATACAGGGGGGGGCCGTGAGACACTGCAGAATACTGATTTTAGTGAGTGAGCCCAAAAATCCACATCGAAATATAGGTGAATATGAGGTCGATTTTATGAAATGGTATGACGACCGGATCAGTCCATGGTTTGCAAAGATTATTCGTCATTTGCCGTTTATTTCGGAGATTTTTTGTACCAAAAGAGGTGGAAAAAAGATCTGAATGTTTATGATTGGATCATTACCTTTGATGGAAGTGTGAATAAGAAGGCACTGCACTATATGAAAAAAAAAATGCGACGGGAAAATTCTGGATCGTATCTGATAAAACAGGAGAAGGTGTTCATACACAAGAACGATCGTATGAAAGCTATCTTCAGAGTGTGATCAGGAGTAACGCGATATTGGATGTTGTAGGAGAGAATAACTGGGGGGTGACGTGGCGCCCTATGGAGGCGCTTTTTCTGAAGAAGAAGTTGATTACATATTAAGAAAAGTGACTTCTATGAAGCATATCGTGAAAATATAATGATTTTAGAAAACGAAAATGAGAATCAAATAGGTGATTTTCTAAGAAAGCCATACCATTCCTGCACACTGGATTTAAAAAAATATACCTATGAAGGGTGGCTCGATCAGCTCTGTGGGCCAAACTGATGCTTTGGGTAATTTACGAGGTATTGTGAGAAATTATCTTGTAGATGTTGCGGTAAAGACGAATATATGGATTCGACCAGAGCTTCAGAGAAAGCAGTTTGATGTCATTCGCCAGGCTCGTCCCAGTGTACTGTTCCTCCAGTCTGATGGGGGACGTACGAAAGAAGAATGGGAAGCTATCCGTATCGGCCGGAAAATGTATGAGGAAGAGGTAGACTGGAATTGCCGGATCATTAAAATCTTTGAAGATTCCAATTGTGGAATGTACGCGATGGGAAAAAAGGTCCGTGAAACTATCTGGAATACGGTGGATTTCTGCATTTTTCTGGAGGATGATGACATCCCATCGGTCAGCTTCTTTCAGTTCTGTGCGGAAATGCTGGAAAGATATCGGGACGACCCAAGAATTTATGCTATATGCGGAATGAATACAGTGGGGATCAATGAGAATTGTAATGCAGATTATTTTTTTGCAAGGTATGGCTCTATTTGGGGGATTGCACTGTGGAAGAGATGTGTGCTTCAGTATAAAACGAATTTCACTAAAGATCCCTATGCGATGCAGAGGTTGAAAGAGGCTACGAAAAAGCATCCGTGCCATTGGAAGCAAATCTGTGATATTGAAAAAAACGGGCAGTATGACGGACATGTTCCCGGAGATGAGTTCTATATGAATCTGGCGGTGTATGGCTATCATCAATTATTTATTGTGCCCAAGTACAATCTGATCAGCAATCAAGGGAGCAGCGGAAATGCTGCTCATTCGGATAGTATAGAGAATTTGCCGAGAGGAATTCGAAGGGTTTTCAATATGAAAACCTATGAATTGAAATTTCCGCTTCAGCATCCGGAGTATGTGATTCCGGATGAAGAGTTTGAGAAGGAAAGAAATCGACTACTTGCCTTGGATCATCCTTTGATCAGATTCGGAAGAAAAATAGAAAGAGGTTTTCTGTTGCTTCGATATGGTAATTGGGAAAAATTTCTGCGCAAGACATTAAAATATGTGATAAAAGAATGGCAGAAGGAAAAATAAAACATATTACTACGAGAAACCATGATTTTATTCAGATCGTTTATAGAAGATAATGTAAAGAGGACAGTATGAATGTAAGACGACTGACAAAGGAAGAAGTTTGTTTGCTGCAGATTGGGATTTTGGATGCTGTTGATTCTTTCTGCAAGAAAGAAGGTATCCGGTATTGGCTTGATTCCGGAACCTTATTGGGCGCAGTAAGGCATAAGGGATATATTCCTTGGGATGATGATATTGATATAGGAATGCTTCGGACGGATTTTTCCAGATTTATGGATAAATTCAACGAATCAAATAGACGATTCCAGCTTATCTGCAGGGAATTGGATGAGACCTGTGTCTATCCATATGGCAAAGTCTTGGACACTGATACTGTGCTGTATGAGCCTGATGAACAGGGGATAAAGAGTTGCGTCAATATTGACATATTTATATATGATCATGCACCGGATAATGAACATGCGTGCACAAAGATGTATGATTGGCGTGACCGTTATAATATGCTCAATGCTTTGCGAAATAAGATGATTGGGACGCATGGATTTTGTAAGGACATTATAAAAATGGTCGGCTATTGGATGTTGAGACCTTTTCCTAACGGTTATTTTGCTGGAAAAATGGTGGAAAATTCCAAGCAATATGCGAATCAGTCTACAGGACTGGTTGGAAACTTTTTGTCCTATTCGAAGTTTGTGTGCAGCAGGGACGTTTTTACTGACTTCGTCCCTGTGACGTTTGAGGGAAAGGAATATCCGGCACCGATTGGTTATGACAAATGGCTGAGGTGCTTTTATGGAAATTATATGGAGCTTCCACCAGTAGAAAAGCGTGTTTCACATCACATGTATCAGGCATATATGGAAGAAAAATGATTGTGATGCTGCACAGGAAAGGAGAAAAGACATGAGCAAACCTTATGTCATTGGAGTCCTTGGTGGTATGGGTACATATGCCACTATTGATTTGTTTGAACGATATGCAGAGAAATTTCCGGCTGCGAAGGAATGGGACAGACCGCGTATCATTATTGACAATTATTGTACGATGCCGAGTCGGGTTCGGGCTTATCTGTACCAGGAAAGGAAAGAAGAACTGGTCGAGGATATGACAAATGCTATTGCAGGATTATTACGTTCCGGCTGCAGCAGAGTTGTTCTGGCATGCAATACATCGCATCTTTATCTTCCTGATATTTACGAGAGAATCCCAGATGCGCAAGAAAAGATTGTAAACATCATTGATATATGTGTGGAACAGTGTCATGCGGAAGGTCGAAAAAAAGTGTATCTGTTGGCGTCCGAAGGTACGATTGATTCCGGAGTATATCATGAGCGCTTGGATCGGTATGGAATTCAGTGTTTAACACCATCGAAGCAGGATTATTTGAGTCTGCGCGAATGCATCGAAGCAGTGAAAAACCAGAACTATAGCGAGCAGGTTAACAATCTTTTTTGCGGTTTGATGAACAACGCCTCAGAGTTTCATGCAGATGCAGTGATCCTTGGATGCACAGAACTTCCAATACTATATAATCGTTTGAAGAACCAGATAGATAATAATGTTCCGGTTTATGATCCAATTGATCTGGCATTGGATTTTATGCATAGAGAATATCAGAAAAAATGAGGACAAAAACCAAAAGGGAAAGTTCAATGAATAGAATACTGACATTCGGAGTTTTTGATTATTTTCATTTAGGACATCTGCGCTTATTTGAACAGTGCAAGGAACATGCTGATTATCTGATCGTGGCTGTTCAAGACGGAGAGTATATTTGTAAGTATAAACCAAATGCGAAGGTTCTTTATACGACGGAGGAGAGGGTTGAACTCATCAGTGCTTTGCGAATTGTGGATGAGGTTGTAATTTATCAGGCTCTTAACCCTGAAACGTTGGACCAGATCGATTTTGATGTTCTTGCTCTTGGAGAGGATCACCATGGAGGCCGCTTTGATGCTGCTGTAGCTTGGTGTGACGAGCATGGGAAGAGGGTTGTCCGCTTAAAGAGAACGCCAGGTATTTGTTCTTCAGCGATTAAGAACGAACTGGTACCAGAGTAGATATATGAATTGAAAATATTGGCAACATAATCTTCTATTGCACCTTTAGAAGAGTATGTGAATGAAATCAAAGATATCTGGAATACCCACTGGATGACCAATATGGGGGTGAAGCATAAAGAACTGCAGCAGAAGCTCTTGGAATATCTTCATGTGGATCAGCTTGAACTGTTCACGAATGGTCATATGGCTTTGGAGCTTTCCCTTCAGGCAATGGATTTTCCGAAGGGTGGAGAGGTTATTACGACGCCTTTTACTTTTACATCTACAACGCATGCTATCGTTCGGAATGAACTGATGCCCGTATTCTGTGATATTGATCCGGATGATTTTACGATGGATGTCATGAAGATTGAGTCCCTGATTACGGATCGGACGGTTGCTATTATGCCGGTGCATGTTTATGGCAATGTCTGTCAGGTGGAGGAAATTCAGAAAATTGCAGATCGATATGGTTTGAAGGTGATATACGATGCTGCACATGCCTTTGGCGTGACCTACAAAGGTAAAGGAATAGGTTCTTTCGGAGATGTGTCATGCTTCAGCTTTCATGCGACGAAGGTGTTCAATACCATTGAGGGTGGGGCTGCTTGCTTCCATGATCACGAATATGGTTTAAAGTTGTATCGGCTGAAGAATTTTGGAATTCGTGGTCCGGAGACAGTGGATGGTGCCGGTGCGAATGCGAAGATGAACGAATTCTGTGCGGCAATGGGACTGTGCAACCTGCGTCACCTAGATGAAGAAATTAAGAAGCGTGCGCAGGTGACAGAGAGATATCGGGAGAAGTTGGAAGGTATTCCGGGACTGCAAATGAATGTGCTGCAGGAGAATGTAAAACGGAACTATGCTTATTTTCCTACTGTCATTGATGAAAGAGTGTTCGGTGCAACACGCAATGATGTTTTCCATGCATTGGAACAGAATGGAATCGGTGCCAGAAAGTATTTTTATCCGTTGACGAATTCTTTCGAATGCTATCATGGAAAGTTCGATCCAGAGAAGACACCGGTTGCACTTCATGTCAGTAATAGAGTTCTGACTCTTCCTCTTTATGCGGATCTTGCGCTGGAGGATGTGGATAGGATCTGCGGAGTAATCTGGAAAATGAAGATGTAAAAATATAAAGCGAGCATTTTAACATCTTGTTTTGTGGAAAAAAGCTCAAATATAGTTTACAAATGGCAAAAATGGCGATACGATATTCTCCTAAACTAATAAAGGGAGGTGACACCTATGCTGCTTGAGTTTTCCTGCTCGAATCACAAATCTATCCGGGAAGAAATTCTGTTTTCAACTTTAGCTGGAAAAGATAATACCAATGAAGACAAAGTGTATGAAGTTGATGGCATAAGGGCTTTAAAGACAGCTGTCATATATGGTGCGAATGGATCAGGCAAAAGTAATTTTATTGACGCCATATCCTTTGTTAAAAATTTGGTTATGAATAGCATTAATCATCAGCCTGGGCAGGGAATTCGTCAGATTCCGCATAAACTGGATGGATACGATAGGCCAAGTACATATAAGATTCAGTTTATTACAAGGGGAATAAGGTATGTCTTTGGGTTTACTTTAAAAAATATGCTTGTATCAGATGAGTATCTGTATTATTTCCCGAACAACCGACAGACAAAAATCTTTGAACGATCCGGAGAACAATTTAGTGCAGGAAGTAAATTTCGAGGGAGATTTACTGCGTGCAAAGATGTATTGAAACCTAATAGACTGTTACTTTCCTGCGCGGCAAACTTTAGTTCAGTTCAGGAAGCGGAGGATGCATATAATTTTTTTAACAATGAACTCGTTATACATGGTCCGTCAAATCAAGATAATTGGATGAATTATTCGTTGTATCAGATGAGTAACAATTCTAAAATGAAGGCCGCAGTTATTGCGTTTTTGGCTGAACTTGGGACAGATATACAAGATATACAGGTCTCTATTGATCATAAAAAACTTGAGTCTTCTGAACTGCCTCCATTTCTTTCTGATGAATTTAAAACTATGCTTCTTCAGAAAGATGTGGATGCAATTACTGCTAAGGTTAAGTATGAGAATTTTGAGACGGATCTTATGCAGGATGAATCAACAGGAATTAAGAAATTATTTGCAATTTTGTGCCCACTTATTGATATCATTGTTAATGGCAAGGTCCTCATATGCGATGAATTGGAGTCAAGTCTTCATGAATCTTTAGTTTACGGTCTTGTAAAATTGTTTATCTGTACTCATATGGATAAATATGCCCAGATGATTTTTACAACCCATGAAACAGGCCTTTTGAGCCTTGATTTATTTCGACGTGATCAGATATGGTTTACAGAGCTGAGAAAAGATGAAAGGTCAACGGATCTGTATTCTTTAGCAGAAATAAAGAATGTCAGAAAAGAAGAAAATTTTGGAAAAGGATACATCGCCGGTAAATATGGTGCCATTCCCATGTTGAATCTGGACTTCGCTAATATCGTTTCCAAAATGTAGGGAGGCTCAGATTATGGCAAAAATAAGAAATTTGTCTTTATCTGATCGTAGAGAAAATCTGCGAGATGCGCAGCCCATCACTGTCCCGGTTCAATTCTCTTTGAATGAAATAGAAAGACATTTTACGGAAAGTATGAATTCTGTAAAGAGTCAATATGAAGTAGCTGATGCACTGATAAAAAGCGGAAAAGTCGACGGGGGCAAAACAATTTGGAGATCGCAGATCGTATTGGCAGAAGGCCTGATGGATTTTTACATTCATGAAATGAGCAAGTATTGTTTATTCAGAATGTTTACCGGACAATGGGAAAAATCGGAGAAATACGCTAATTTTCTGGTGCCTATAGGGAAAATAGAGGAAGCTATTGAAACGAATGAATCCAAAGATTGGTTCTTTTCTTACCTGAATGAACGTTTTAGTCGGGATGTTTTTATTTCCCTTGAAAGTATGCGTGATCAATTAAATCTAATTGGTATAGAATTTAATTCTGTCATGAATAAGGCATTTCCGCGGGAGAAAGAGAACGAATCGGTCGATTATGGAAAAAATGTAGTTAGAGAATTATTTGATAGAAGAAATAAGATAGCACATCAAAATGATAGGAGCCATGAATCTGCCAAGCAAAATGATATAAGTGAAGAATTTGTAGTTGACTATATTGCGAAGATAGAATCTATAGTAACTTCGATTCAAGAAATAGCGGAACAAAAAGGATAGGACATAATAGAAAGGCCTCGGACATTTGTTAGACTGAGGCCTTTTTGTGGATTCTGCAAAAAGTATAGTGGTTGGATAACCCAGCGCTATCCCGGGAATTTTATCGGGGGCACCGATGTGGATGACTGGCATGAGAAGACTGCAATGGAAACGATGCGACGGTTGAGATCGCGAAGAAGTTGCTGGGAAAGGGCATGTATAATGCATCAGAATAAAATTCATTGGAAATATGTATACAGGTTTGCCTGTGCCGCGTTGCTGACTTTGATCGCGGCGGGGCTTTTTCTGATATCATGGTATGAATTTGTGCAGGAGAACAACCAGACGGGCCATTTGTTAGGTTTGGGCAATCTGTCGATGGCGTTCCTGCTGTATGCAGCTTTGTACGGAATTATTGGGCGCTGGCTCCATGCTTTTAAGATTGGTGTAGAGAGAAAGGCAAGCGTTCTGGCCTCTCAGGTTCTGACCGTACTCGTGGTAGACATCATTGAAATCTTTTTGTCGTTGGCAATTACCGGTCAGTTCCGATTCTTTCACGAGTTTTTCATCATCTATAGTATATTGTTCCCGCTGCAGGCGTTGGTGCTGGGGGGAATTTCCATTCCAATGATCAATATATATCGCAGGACATTTCCACCCCTGCAGGTTCTGGAAATCTATGGAGAGCATCATAACCGTCTTTTTGAGAAGATAAATGGTGTTCCATATAAGTACCATGTCTATCAGATTCTCAGTTATACGGAAAAGGAAGCGACCATTCGAAAATTCATACAGGAAAGCGATGCGGTTCTGATAAACGACCTCCCGGCGATGGAGAAAAACCGCCTTTTAAAGCTGTGCTTTGAAATGAATAAGCGGGTATATTTCGTGCCGAAGCTGTCCGATGTCATTGTTAAGGGATCCGAGGAGCTGAATCTCTTTGATACACCTCTTTTCTTATCCAGAAATCATGGAATTCCGCTGATGGAGCGGGCAATTAAGCGCCTGTTCGATGTGGTGCTGAGCGTTCTTGCATTGGTGGTGTTAAGTCCTGTTTTTCTGATTACGGCGCTTGCAATCAAAGTCGAAGACGGGGGGGCTGTTTTTTACCGTCAGGAGCGCTGCACATTCGATGGGAAGCGGTTCTGGATTCTGAAGTTTCGTTCGATGATTGAAGATGCGGAGAAGGACGGAAAGCCGCATCCAGCCGGAGAGCATGATGACAGGATCACAAGGGTGGGGCGGATCATTCGCGCTTGCCGTGTGGACGAGCTGCCGCAGCTTTTAAACATCATCAAAGGCGAGATGTCAATTGTCGGACCGCGTCCGGAACGGGTGGAGCATGTTCAGATGTACACGGAGGAAATTCCGGAGTTTGTGTTCCGTCTGAAGGTGAAGGCGGGACTCACCGGAATGGCGCAGGTCTACGGCAAGTATAATACAACAGCACTGGATAAGTTGAAGTTTGATCTGCTGTATATCACTAATTTCAGCATTCTGCTCGATCTGCAGATCATCTTCGAGACGGTGAAGATTCTGTTCCAGAAAGAGAGTACGGAAGGATTCTCGGAGGAGAGAGTGCAGGAGATGCAGGAATTGGGAAAGGAAGAGTGAAGTATTAAATAACGAATGGTACTACGCTCAAATGATGCCAGTGTGGCGCGAGTAACTTTATGCAATGCCACTTCTTTGGCGGATTTCATGTATGTAGAATAACTCTTCGGCGTGACGGTTTAGTCGATTTACAATGCTGGAGAATGCGAAGTGAAACAACCCGGGAAAACTCTTTTTCGTTACTTTTTGATTCTGATTCTGTCTGTCGCTGCGGCGACAGGTCTGATGATTCTTCTGTATTGTATTCCTACAGCTCCAATTAAGGAAAATGTATGGCGCTCTCATCCGGTCTATGACTATGAGGGAAGCTATCCACAGTGGGCGGCTGAGTACAAGATGACTCAGCTCGATAATGTGACGGACGGCTATATGCTGCTCGAGGCAATGTGTGACGGAACGGGACGTCCTGTGCTGGATGCAATGAACAATCCCTACACCGTGTATCCAGATGTCAATCCGGACAAGGCCGCTGTGCTCGAATCTCATAATACGCCGGGGGCCTCCGGAACCGGATGGTACGGACGCTACTGGCATGGCTATCTTTTCTTATTAAAACCACTTCTATTTCTCTTTGAGGTGTCTGATCTTCGGATCATGAATATGATGCTGTGCCTTGGCCTGTCGTTCTACCTGTTTTTTCTGATTGAGAAAATGTTGGGACGAAAGGTTCTTGTGGCTGCCATGATTTCATGGTTTGTTCTTAATCCAGTGAGCATCATCATGTCATTTCAGTTCTCCACGACCTTCTACGTTATGACGATTGCGTCCATTCTGGCGCTGAAGAAGCACGAATGGCTTTGCGAGAAGGGAAGGTATGGACTTTTCTTTCTTGTAATTGGAATTGTGACTAATTTCATCGATTTTCTGACCTATCCGCTGGTCGGGATGGCTGTGCCGATGATCTTTGCCGTTCTTATGAAGGAACGGTATCCATTCCGTGAATCGCTTTCACATCTTTCGCAAGGCAGAGAGAAGGAACGGTCTGTCTGGAGATCAGCGGAAGAGTGCATTCTGGAATCTGCCTCTTGGGGAATTGGCTATGCCGGGATGTGGTTTGGCAAATGGGCTGCCGGATCCATTCTGACCGGAGAGAATTTTATTCTCAATGCCCTCAGCGAGGCGCAGGTGCAGTCCATCGGTCAGGAAGAGATCTTCGGTACGGTGGTATCACCGGCAGGCAGTATCCTGAAGAACTTACGTGTGGTCATCAAATGGCCATTTGTTCTGTTGCTGTTCCTGCTGCTGTTGTATATCTGCATGGGGCTTTTCAGAGGAAGGTTATCTCTGGAAAGGAGCGGTTTACACAGTAGTACGCCGGCGCTGATTTTGATGGCCCTTTATCCCTTTGTATGGTTCTCTGTGCTGCAGGCACATTCGGTTTCCTGCTACTGGTTTACCTACCGGAACCTCTGTGTGACGGTGCTTGCCGTGCTCCTGCTCGCCGTACAAAGGCTGAGACGGCGTCAGTAGCTGGTTGATGTTCATTCTTTCCATTTTCATTCTGTAAGGAAGAGCTGTTATGAAGACGAAACGGAAGCAAACATCCAACAAGCTTCTTAACTTAATTCTGTGGATCATTGTTCTTATCCTGCCGTATCTGTGTTACCGGTCCTTTACACTTCCGCTGCAATTTCCGGACGAGTATTCGGAAAAGCTCCTTCTGATCTGCGCAGCGGCATACCTGGCCGTGTTTCTGGCGGTTCTTTTTGCTGTGCAAAGGTTCCCGGAGAAGGGACTTGTGATTTTTGGCTATGTCATGATTGCCTGTGCAGCGGCCGCGCAGCTTTATATTGCGGATCAGATGCAGCTTCTGCCGGAGATTGATCTTTTCTTTACGATTGATCAGAACAAGGCCATGGTGGAAGAGGGACTGCACGCTTTTACGAATAGGGCATATTTTGGAGTCTACACGAATAATATTCCGCTGACCATTGTGATCTACTGGGTGTTCCGCATGGCAAAGGCGCTGGGCTTTCATAACTATGAGCTGGCCGGCGGTATTTTTAATGTGGGAATGAATCTGCTTACCTACATGGCAGGTTACGGAATCATAAGAAGGGTGACCTCAGAGCGGCCTGCGTTTCTTCTTCTCGTCGTGCTTCTAACCAATCCTGCTCTGTATGCCTATGCGAGTTATTACTACACGGATACGATTTCACTGGGACTTACCACATTTGCCATTTATCTGTTTGTCTGTGCCGTGCAGGCAACGGGGAAATCGGGAAAGAGACAAATTGTACTATTTGTACTAAGCGGAGCGGTTCTTTTCTGGGCGGCCAAGGTTCGCGTTACCACTCTTTTCGTTCTGATTGCAGCTATGGTTTATGCAGTGATCATGGGGGAATGGAAGAAGCTTGTGAAGCTGGGAATTCCAGTCATGGCAGGTCTTCTTGCCGGGATGGCATTGTATCTGCCACTGTATCATTATCAGGTGCCCTTTGATACGAAGGATACCGACATCACCTGGCAGCACTTTGTCGCCATGGGGGCAGACATGGAAACAACGGGGCGTTACAACCAGGGGGATTATGAGGAGACATGTGAGCAGCCTACGCATGAGGAAAAGGTGGTTTACAATGTCGCCAAGTGGAAGAAGCGTGTGAGGGAAAACGGAATCGCCGGAAGCTGGACCCTTATCTGCAACAAGGAAGCAACGGTGTGGTCCTATGGCAGCAAGCAGTATTACCAATATGTGCAGTTCGTGAAGGACAAGCAGCCAATTTATGACTGGATCGAAGGAGAGCATGCCATTTATTTCCGCACGTATATGCAGGCTTATAATAGTCTGTTCCTGTCTGCAATACTGGCCAGTATGCTGGCAGCGCTGCTTAAAAGGAAGCAGAAGAGAATACTGACCTGCGTGGCAGCCATTGACTGGCTTGGAGCCGTGATGTTCTATGTCCTGTGGGAAGCACACCCACGGCAGTCGGTCAGTTATCTTTTCCTGATGACGATGCTGCTGATTCCGTTGTTTGAGATTGCAGTGGGACGTGGTGCCGGTGATTCAGACATCGAGGAGGAATAAGTCGTTTTGAAACTGACGTCTTCGCGGAGCCATCGCTCCTTTCTTTTCCCATTACAGTTTCCGAAAGAGTATTCCGAGAGCCGGTTCCATACGCTTACGCAAGCTATTTCATATTTTCTGGTTAGTCAAGGTCCGCGTTACCAGAAGCTTCGTTCTGATTGCGACTATGGGCTATTGATGAGCATGATGCTGATTCCTTTTTCTGAGGCTATTACAGAAGGAAGATTGCTCTATGGAAATGAAATTGATATTATTTAATAATAGTGCATTTATAATAATTGCACTGCTTGTCGTTGCAATGAATTATGGAAAGTATTATTTGGGGTGGAATGAATTCTTTCATTGGGAAAATTTTCTGAAGGAGAGCTGCTTTCCGAGTGCCAGTATAGGAGATTTATGGGCAAAAAAAGAGATCAAAGATTAGATGTTCTGCGCGGCTTATTGATGATACTGGTGGTGACAGGACATTGTATTCAATTTGTGACGGATCCAATAGATTTTGACCATAATTTTATCTTTCGAGCAATTTATTCGTTTCATATGCCAGCTTTTATGTTTCTCAGTGGCTATGTGGCACAATTGGTACACCCGAATTCCGCATACATACAGTTAGGAAAACGGGTTGGCTCTTTGATTGTACCATTTCTGGTCTGGGGTATCTTTAGCACCATGAAAGATGGCATACCATATGGCTCCATTCTTATTTATCCGGAGAAGGGGTTGTGGTTTCTATGGGTGCTGGCCGAAATCAATGTGCTTGTTTTTCTTATTGAAAAAATTCCGGCTCCTTTGAAATACGCAATGTATGTCGTGGCGTATATTCTTTTGCTTGCTCTTCCGTGGAATGCTTTTGGAGTGGGATTGGTAAGAATGTATTTCCTGTGGTATACTTTGGGATTCGTTACGCCTGCTTTCTGGGAACATATTCCATGTAAAAGGGAAATAAAAGTGGCAGCTCTTGTTGGCTGGCCTGTTGCAGCTTGTTTCTGGATGCGAAATGCAGATCCTCTTTTTGCAAATTGGATTCATCTGACAGGTATGGAAGCAAGAATGTTTCACTACTTCTGTAGCATTTATCGGCTTTATCTGACGCCTCTACTGGGTATTATTTTTATATGGACCGTTTCCTGTAAAGTATGGAAGTATCTTCCGGTTAAGTTTCTGCAAACAGTGGGAAAGAATGCGATTACTATTTATGCTCTTCAATACTATTGTTGGGTCAGAGTGTTTCCTGTTGTCCTTGGAAATGTTATGGCCTCCTTTATTCTGGCACTGCTGGTACCAATTCTTTTGGCTAAGGTTATCTCAAAACACAGATTTATGGCTTATGTGCTTTTGGGGAAGGCATGAATGTGAAAATCTGACATGGGGGTTTCTCATTATCTGATGATGGGATTGAATGATAATTCATGGGGAGGATTTAGTGAGGAGGATTTTAAGTTTAGCGATGCAATATACGGCAAAGAATTGAAAAGACAGAGCGAATTGAAAATGGCTAAATCCAGGTTATCGGAGATGGGAGTAACGGGATATGTGAATCTTGTTATTCATAAATTTGCTAAAGACTATTTGGATGGCACATTTGGCTGGGGGAGATCTGATACTTTTTACATGGAGATATATCCCTCCAGAGGTACAATTAGCAACATATTACGATCTTGGTATTATGGTTATGGAAACTTATTTTCATATCATGCATTGATTCGACAACTCCTTTGGGTTGGAGTTCTTATCTTTGTTCCTTTTTCTTCAATCACGAAAAAAGAATTTAATACCATAGAAAAAGTGCTCATCTTTTCGGTGCTTGGATTTATATTATATCTTCAGCTTTTTGAAGCGCAGGCAAGGTATGTATTTGTTTTTGCTCCATTGTTTCAAATCTTAGCCGCCATGGGCGAAAAGAACATGAATAAAAGGATAAGAAGAAAGAATTGAATGAAAAGTGACTGCTGGCTTAACAGAGAGGATAAAATGAGCATAGAGCAAAAGAAAATGGTGCTTTAGTTTCAGAAATTTCAATACAGGAGACAAGGAATGGCAATTGTTTTGGTTATCCCGATAGCAATGTTATTTTCTGCTTTTTTTGAAAAGAAGGTAGAAAACACTATTTCGATCGGAATTTGTATATCTATCATCATAATGTTTTATGCAGGCTTTTTTGCAACATTCACAGCCGGAGTGTTTTTAATTATCCTGCTGTCTATAATCTGCTTGATCCTAAGTTTGTATGTACTCACCAAAAAGAAGAGGTGGATGCAAGTTCTGACACCTGGAATGATTTTTTTTGTTCTCTTTATGGCCTACTTGATGATAAGCTGCGTTGGAAGAGAATATGCGAATCAGGATGAATATGCGGCATGGGCAGTTGGCTGTAAATTCATGTATCTTTTTGATCATTATGCAGTAGAAGGGATGCCGCGATATGCTTGCTTTGAACATATGCCGGGCACCAGATTATGGGATCTCCTGTCGACAAAGATATGGTTTCAATATGCTGATGGGATTATGATCTTTGGGCAGAGTATGTTCGCAGTGTCTTTTTTGTTACCTTTGTTGGAGTATTTTTCTCTAAAAGATATGCGAAAAAGATGTAGCGCAATTGCAGTGATGCTGTTTATCCTTTTTCTTCCATGGCTTGGGCGAGGGGGATCGTTCAACTATGTGAACATTATGCCGGATATTGTTTTAGCATTTGAAAGTGCTTATATTCTAATGATGTTCCGCCGTTTCTTGCGTACCGGGAACGGATTTTATACATTTGCCATTTTTTGTGGTATTTTTATCAGTGCCTTAACAAAAGAATCCGGGATAGTGATAGCGGGATTGGATATTCTGTTGATGCTTTGGGGGATTCTCGCAAAAGTGGAAAGAGAGGAATGGCATTTAAACAAAAACATAGTCCTGTTTTTGTTTATACAGGTGATGGGGATTGTGATTCCTGCAATTTCATGGTTCTTATTCCTCTCTATACAGGATACATCTGTGAGAAGAACAGCAACCTTTATAAGTGCGTTGCAGAAGGTTCCGGTGATAGGCTGGATCCTGTTTATTGTAGCAGCCGTATTTGTGGTCGGATATATTCTTAAAAAATACCAGGAAACGCGCGAGAAAAAATTTGTTTTAGGCCCTGTTTTTATTCTCTATGCTATAGGGTGTATAGGAATAATCGTTTTGGGAAAACAAAAGTCTGATATTTTTTGTTCGCAGTTAAATGCATTTTTATATAAGATGATGTCCAATAATCTTTTGGGTCATTGGCTTTCCATGTCGCTTTTAGCGTTTATGACCTTTTTGATTGGTGTAGATACTGCAGTTCGTTATAGGCGACGTTGGGAAATATGGGTAACACATACATTACCCATGCTGCTGATTTCGTATGTTGTTGCGTTGATTGTCAGAGAAGAATTTGTTTTATGGAGAGTCGTTTCTGTATTGATTGGTGGTTCGGTATGGCTCTTTTATGCGGTACATTTGTATGAGTGTGTTGGAAAAGAAAATACGAATCTGTCAGTGAAAAAAAATGAGACAGAAACCATAGTTCATGCATTGCTGGTCTGTGGTGGAATGTACTTAGCATTTTTGTTTTCTTCGTATTCCATTGGCTTCAGTGAATATGAGGCATCTATTGCAGCATCTGCAGATCGGTATGAACAGACATACCTGCTGTTGATGCTTGCTGCTTTTGCTGATATTTGGGTTGATTGCTCTGATTTTAAGATGAAACAAAAGACCATTGTGATATCAGCAGTATTACTGTGTATAGTCATGAATACAAATGTTCTATCTGGGATTCAACAGTTGAGGGAGAGACCGCGAGAGGAAGTTTTTTACGGAACAGAAAAATCTGCTTTTTCTTTTGATGATAAGATTTGCCTTGTAGATGTGCAGACACATTATGATGATGATATCAGATATCGTTTTCTGTATGCGAATTATCCGGTTCAGGTGGTTTGCGGCCCCACAATTACCTGGTATGTAGACGATAAATTGTATACCGACCACATATCAATTGGGGAAATCCGCGATTATTTGCAGGCAGAAGAATGCAGCTATGTATATTTGCAATATGTTGATGATAGATTTAAGACATATTATGCACCGTTGTTTGAAGACAAGAATACAATAGAGAATAATCGGCTATTCCGTATCATTGATAGGGATGGGGAATTAAGTTTGGAATTTATTTCGTGAGGAAATGAAACCATAATAGGAGATTACATGAATTTTGCTTTAGTTCCGTGGACTGATGATGATCTTAAAGATGGAATTTTTAACTTAGAGAACTCTTGTGGAAGAGTAGCACCTCTTCGAATGGCTACAATTCGAATGAAGGAGGAATTTGAGAGATTAGGACACAGTCTGCATACCTATGATTGTTACAACAATTGGGCGGAAGTGGATTACTTCCTTTATTGGACAATTGAGTGGATTGCTGCTGAAAAGATCATAAAGGCTGGATATGGCGAGAAAATTATTTATTGCAATGCAGAACCTCCGACTGTTTGTGAACTTCATACAGAACAGGGATATGAGATTCTAAAGCAGATATTTCCATGTATTTTGACATGGAATCCAGAGTGGACGGATGGAAAACAGATTTTTAAACGCTGCATTCCATATTTTTATAATTATTCGCCAAGTACAGTGCCTTTTGCCAAGAGGAAGCTAGTTACTGGCATTTCAGCGAATAAGCATTCAGATTATACAGAAGAATTATATACGGAAAGAGAAAATATTTATTCATATTTTGAGAGTAAGTACCCAAACCAGTTTGATTTTTATGGAACTTACTGGGATGGAACAAATCATCCGTGCTATCGTGGAACAGTTGATGACAAAGCAGAAGTGTTTCATAAGTATAAATTTGCAATCTGTTTTGAGAATACAAGAACCAGGAAAGATTACATTACAGAAAAGATCTGGGATTGTCTGACCTCTCAAATTGTTCCAATCTATTTAGGCGCTGAGAATATTCATGAATATGTTCCGGAGAAGTGCTTCATCGATTTTAACGACTTTGAGTCCTATGATGCATTAGCAAAGTTTCTGTTGGAAATGAATGAGATTCAATATCAGGGATACCTGGATAGAGCAAAGGAATTTCTCCAATCCAGCGTTATACAGAAATTCTCTGGAGAGCAATATGCTCATGATATAATCTTTGCAGCAGGTAATATGAAAAGCTTTGCTATGACTGAGTATGGACAAAAGTTTTTGCGTTCAAAGGTCAGAAAAGAAAAATGGAATCTTTGCAAGATGAAGCTACGCAGACAATTCAAGAAACTGTTACGAGGTATTTGAATGGAAATCCATTTTTGACGGTCTAGATGAAAGATTTTCAGGTATGATTATGAAATTGGATTCATTGAGAAGAATTATTCCTGTTTTTGAAAAAACGGTACAGTTTTTATTTGTCTTATTCGTGAGTATTTGCTGTTTCTTTAGCATTATTTACCATGGGGATCTGAATCAGCAAACTTATAGTGAGAAGCTTAATTATTGCCTGAATAATCCACGCATTGTAATATGGCTGTTGGCCATGTTGGCGTTTATTTTGGCAATTGCTGGATTAACGCAGTGGAGAAAAGATAAAACTGCGTTTGTTTTTGTGTTAATGTGCGGAATCGTTGCCGTCGGTGGATCGATTGCTTTTTCATTGTGGAATGGGTATACACCGGTTTCGGATCAGGAACAGATGTGGGAAGGCGGTATTCAACTTGTATATGGTGACAGTGTGTCTTTTCGCAGAGAGTATTATGAGATATATCATAATCAGGTGGGCGGAGCTTTATTAGCAGCCTTTCTGATTCGGCTCACAGGGAGCAGAAGCTTTATGAGCTGGCGCATACTGAATTCTGTCTGTGTAGGACTGATCGTATATGGACTTTCTTTTTTATCTCAAATGATTCGGCGTGATAATCATTGTATGATCATAACAGCACTGCTAAGCGTCATGTTTGTTCCTATGATCATATATTCTTCTTTGGTATATGGCACATTGATTGCTCTTTCGCTGACGATATGGAGCTTCTTGTTTCTTCTCCTTTTTATTAGAAGAGATAGATTTCGGTATATGGTGATTTCTGTGGTTCTGTGTGCTTGTGCAAATCTTGTGTATTCAGGGACAATGATTGCAACGGTGGCGATTGTACTTATTCTGTTAGCATATGCTGTGCAGAAGGGACTGCAGGAGAAAAAACAATGTCTGGGCATTGTTTTGGCTGCTATTTTAGTTGTAGCCCTTTGCTATTCTTCGTCATATGCGGCGCAGAAGTTTTTCTATACAAAGACCGGTATAGATGCTTCACAGGGCTTACCGGCCACTGCTTATATATATATGGGGATTACCAGCGACGACGAATCGTCGGTATGTGGCCCGGGAACCTACAATTCCTCTTCGGTTAATCTATACAACGACAACAATAAAAATGCAAAACAGACGCGTGCAGCTGCAGCAGAGAAAATAAAAGAGGCGCTGGTGGACTATGCAACCGGACGACGCAGCATGGATTTCTTTATCAAGAAGATTCGTAATCAGTGGGCGGATCCTTGGTTTTCTTCCATGATCATGGTGATCAATTATTATGACATTGACCGACCGTTGAAGGAATCGTTTCGTTCTTTTCTGTCTAGCTCGTTGATTGGTAAAATCCAGACATATTTGACTGCATACCGGATCATTGTTTACATGGGCGTATTGTTATATGGACTTCGTTCATTCCGAAGGAAAGACTGTGGGAAAACCATTTGGGAAAATTTACTGATGTTTACTTTTTTTGTCGGCGGATTCGTTTTTTATACTGCCTGGGAAGCGAAGGCGAGATATTGTTTGCCTTATTTTGTCCTTTTACTTCCGTTTGCTGCAGCTGAACTTGCTCGTTCGAGCGGGATAGTAAAAAAGTGGATGGAACGAAGAATTTTGAAATCATTTTTCGGTAAAAACCAATTAAATAAGAGAACCTATGAGGAATTTGCAAATGGACGCAGCTAAGGATAGAAAAGTGGTTTGGCAGTGGTATATTCTAACGTTTTTGCTTGTAGCAGCTGTACAGATCATTTCTTACATCATGGGAGGGTATTATCCTTTTGGAGATAAAACTCTTTTGATCTGGGATATGGATGGGCAGTATGTCAGCTATTTCAGTTGGATGAATCACGTGTTAAAGGGGCAGTCAATCGATACCTTGCTGTATAGTTTTTCGGTGTCCTATGGAGGAGCGACGATTGGTCTTTTGGGATATTATTTATTGAGCCCCTTCAATATATTGCTGCTTCCTTTCTCGGGGGAGAATCTGCCGATTGGAATACAACTGGTTATTCTATGTAAAATAGCTTGCTGTGGTGTGTCGATGTACTATTTTCTGTCTCATCGATTCAGCAAAAATGGATATGATGTGGTGTTATTTTCTTTGATGTATGCCATGATGGGTTACAATGTCACGCAGGAGCCAAATGTCATGTGGCTCGATGGAGTGATTATTCTTCCTGTCTTGCTTTATGGGTGTTTGACTTTTGTTAAGGGAAAACATCGTAGAGTTCTTCCGCTTCTGATTGCGGTGGCAATCATCACGGACTTTTACATTGCGTACATGGTTATGATTTTTGCTGTTCTGTATTTTTTTGCAGAATGGTTCTTGCTTTATGGATCCGGCAAATGGAAAAAGTGTTTGCAGAAGTTCTTTTTGCTGGTTTTGGAAATGCTCATCGGAGTCGGCTTATCCTGTGCAATTCTGTTTCCGGTACTTGGTGAGATCTTCAATGTCGGACGAGGAGGAAGTGGAGGAATCGCAGAGTCATTATCTTTGATTCTGACCTTTGATCCTAAGTTTTTCATGCTTCCCATGAAAGAACTTTTAGGAGCATATGACACAACGGATCTGGTGAACGGATTACCTAACATTTATATTTCCTTGTTTGGCTTTTTACTTTTTCTACTATATTTGTTGGATTGTCGACATGACAAACGGGAGAAGTTGTCTTATGGATTGCTGCTTGCCGTATTGCTTCTGTCTTTTATGTCGGTGGGACTGAATCAGATCTGGCATGGATTTACTTATACATCCGGTTGTCCATACCGATATTCTTTTTGTATATCTTTTTTGATGATTGTACTCGGATATTTGCAATATCAAACTGTGGAAGAGAAAGGTTCTTTTTGCGAAATAAGTCATGGGATATGCGGATGGGGTTTACTGGGACTTCTGGTTTTATGGGGAGGATATGCTGTATATAGGCAGTATACGGCAGGAGGTGTGAGCTTTTCGACTATACATAAATGGGAAGCAACAGTGGCTGCATTGTGTGCTGCACTTTTCTTTCTGTTTTGGATAAAAAGGAGAAAAAACGGAAGGCTGTTTTATGCTTCAATTACGTTATTTCTTCTTGCGGAGCTCTCTGTCAATATGACCTGGTCTCTTAGCGATTTTACGCCAAGAAGTCTGAAAGAATATCGGACCTTTTATTCAGCGGTAAGTGATGAGATTCAAGAGCTTGCAGAAAAAAATCATGGGTCATTTTATCGGGTGGAGCATAAACTTCGTGATTCTCTGAATGATGCGATGCTCATAGGGTATCCCAGTATTACTCACTATAGTTCTGTTCTCCAGGACGAGGTAGCTGAGTATGCAGTGGAACATGATTCCCTGGTGGACGGAATCGGTCGGCAGGCTACAGAATATCAAGCTGCGAGGATGGGGGCAGAGAAGGCAGGAGAGGTTGCTATCAAATATTTGATGACCTATGAGCTGCCAGAAAATATGGATAACTGGAAGATCATCAAAGAGCATCCTTTCTATGTTTTGGAGAATAAAAAATTTAAGGAACTCTGCTATTTCCAAAATGGGGAAGGATTAGTAAAGATCAATGTGATTAACAGTGGGAAGATCCATGTAGATGCAGAGACAAATATGGATACCATGATGATCACATCCGTTCCATATCGCGAAGGGTGGTCGATCATGGTGGACGGAGAGGAATGCAAACCGAAACTGAAGGACTCGCTGATGACTGTCGTACCGCTTTCAAAGGGAAGGCATTCGATAGAGATGCAGTATCACCAGCCTAAGCTGCGATTGGGATGCGGAGGCAGTATAGTCTCGTTGGCTCTCTATATTCTTTATTTAAGTCTTTTGAAGCGAAGACAGAATAATATCGTGCAAGGAGATTAAGGTATCTCTTTCCATCCGGCGATTCTCCGAGGTTTCTACCTCCAGAAACGCCGGATTGTTATATTCAGGTGTGATTTCAGAATATAAGACCTGTCCTGGATGAAAGAGAAGACAAAGAGTTCGGTTCCCTCTTCCATATTTTTGAAAAAAGGGAAACAGTGAAGAGACTCTTTCGACATCCATGTGGCAGCCGGTCATGATTCCCCACAAAGCAAAGAAATGAGGCACGGATTTTGGATTTTGAAAACTGGCACGAAGAGAACATATATTCAGTATTAGATTTTTGATCCAAGAAGTGAGGCCATAGCTAGAATACAAAGTTGGAAGCTTGAAAAATGGCATCAAAGGCTCTGTAGGAAGTCGAATAAACTCGCAGGCAAGCGACTCAGAAGAAAGGACATCCATTAATGCATCCCAAACAACAGGAATGACATGGGTATGCTGATGACTGTCGATTCGGAGAATATAGGAGTCAGGCATGGCATTTAGAAAATGGTGGATTTGTGCGGAAATTTCCATTTGAAGCTGCTGACGATATTTTTTTCGGAGACCGGGGAAAAAAGAAACTGCAAATAGCTTTTCCCAGGAAAGAGAAAAATAGCCAGAAGAGTTCACCAGAAGAGGAATGCGGGAAGCATCTGCACAACAATGGCCTTCCATAAAATTGAGATGAAGACAGATCTTTAATTTTGAATTTGCTGAATGAATCGAAAGAAGCGACTGCAGTGCAGGGACAGAGTGCTTCATGTTGATGATAACGCTGACTCCGTCCAGGTAGCCTTCTGCAGCCAAAGCATGGATTTCCTGGGAAACATGTTCAGAAAGCCCATAATCATCTGCATGAAATAGGATCATTACTGGGTAGCCTCCTTATTCTTATCTGATGACTGACCACAGGTTTTATGAATAATGTAGCGTGGCCGTGCTTTGATTTCATTGTAAATGCAGGAAATATAGTGACCAATGATGCCAAGACTAATCATCAACATGCTTCCTATGAGCAGCTGCAACAAAATAACAGTTGTAAATCCAGTTGCGGCAGTTCCGACAAAATAGCTGTGTAATGCTTCAATTCCTTGAAAAAAAGCAAAGAGAAGCATGATATAACCGAAAAAAGTGACAATTTGCATCGGTGATCCGGAAAAACTGCTAATGTTCTGTATTGCATACCTTATTAAGGAAACATAGGACCATTTAGAAGAACCGATTTCTCTTTTTTGCACACAAAATGGAATGGAGACAGCATGGAACCCAATCCACGAAGAGAGGGCACGGAAAAAAGGGGCTCGTTCCGGCATAGTAAGGAGTGCATCAATTGCACAACGATCCAAAAGCTTAAAGTCAGAGGCATTGGACATATCCATACCGGTCAGTTTGCTGATAATTTTATAGAATAATTTGGCGCAGGACTTATGAAAAAAACTTTCCTCACCGCGTGTCTCCTTGATGGCTTCGACAACTTCATAGCCATCTTTCCAAAGCTGATACATTTGAGGAATTAAAGCGGGAGGATGCTGAAGATCACTGTCCATGATAACGCAGCAGTCGCCCCGACAAGCGGAGAGACCAGCAAATATTGCTGATTCTTTTCCGAAATTTCTGGAAAAACTGAGGCCGCGAACTTCTGGATTCGACTGTGAAAGATGGTATATTTGAAGCCAGGTATCGTCTTTGGAACCATCATCGACAAACAATATTTCGAATGGAATCGAGCTATTGTTTAAGACATCCTTTACTGCAAAGAAGGTTCTGCGGATATTTTGTGATTCGTTATATGCCGGAATGATGACAGAGAGCATTGTACGTAGGACATCCTTTATTTATCTTATACTGGTTTTTTTCTGATCCTTTAAATATAATAAAATGTCAGTCATATATCAAGTAATGCATTGGAAAAAGCTAAGCGGGATGAATATATAGAGGGCAGCTTTGAATAAATTATATCCCGGCAAATGAATTTTGAGGTTGATATGACGGAACGATTTCAACGAAAAAAGAACATGAGATGCACAAGCTTTATGTTCTATGCTTTCTATATCATAATGACTGTGGTTAAGGGAATGGGTCTGTATGAAGGTATGAAGCTCTATGACCTCGGCCTGGCGGTAGCTTTTTTTTGCCTTTTGTTGAAGCTGCTTTCGGACAGGTATAGTCTGCGGCAACTAATTTTGACCATAGCAACACTTGCGCTGGGCATTTTGACCTGGCGTATTTCCGGGAAGATGGGAGCCTTGTTTAATCTGGCGATTTTGGCGGGGATGCAAGGAATCAATGTTTGCAGACTTTTTCAGGTCAGTGCGGGACTGTGGAGCGTTTTATTTTCTCTTCAGTGCTTTTTGACCATGTCCGGAATTCGGAGCACTCAGATTTTTCGGATTCATCGGAAGCTCGGGACCTATCTTGTGCGCTGGTCCATGGGGTTTACTCATCCAAATGTTCTTCACATCACTTATTTTGTTCTTTTGACATTCTTATTCTACTCCATGAGATTAAAAGGAAGAAAACTTTGGAATGGTACAGTTTTAGCAATGGCGGGAAACATCCTGATCTTTCTGTATTCAGTCAGTTACACCGGCGTGGTGTTGGTAACCTTATATCTTCTTTTGAATCTTATTTTGCAAGTCCACAAAGAAGGTGGATTGTGGAATGAAATTTGCAATATGTTGGAAATGCTGGTTGTTCCGTTCTGTGTGTTGTTTTCCGTGTTGGGACCGGTTCTTCTTAATGGAAGCGTATTTGAGCTTGCTAATAAGCTTCTGAGCACAAGACTGGAGCTTTCCAGGCAATATCTGTTAGGACAAGGGATACATTTGCTGGGATCTGCGAACATGGAGATCATAGACGCTACCATTACAGTGGACTGTTCCTATGTTTATATGTTGGTACACTATGGCCTGGTTTATTTTGCTCTGTTTGTGGTCTTACTGGAGTTGGCGGTTCGCTATTACCAAAAGCGGAAAGATTCGGAAGCAGTGGCAATTCTGCTTGCCTGTGCGGTGTCCGGAATAACTGAGCAGTATATGGCGAATACATCTTTTAAGAATGTTGCTGTGGTGCTGATGGCGGGAATGGTGTATGAGAAGCTGAGCCGGAAAACGGATAAGATGGTATTAGCACTGCCTTTTTCGAAAAAGCAAATCTGTCTTTTGTGGTTTGTGCCAGGCCGACAGGCTGTATCGGAAATGGCCCGGAGATTTTGCAGCAGGAAGAGAAGAATTGCCGCTATGGCAGCAGTGCTCATTGTACTGGGAACGGCAGGGTATTGTATCTTTGTACCGAGACCGTCTGCATTATATGCTTCCCTTTGGGATTGTGATCACAAGGAAGGTGCTGAAAGCGAAGCATATTATTATGATGTAGATCTATTGTCCGATTTGAACTTTGATGGATGGATCTTAAGTGATTACGATGCCCAGGGAAGGCTGTATCGATTCGACGGAATCACAGCAGATTTTGAGTACGCAAGGCGGGCGGCGGGCCGAGGTATTGCGCTGGCGATCCTGCTTCTTTGGGTAGAAGGGGGGACTGCACTGGTTCAGATTGAGAAGGAAGAATGAAAATGAAATCTGGGAAGCAAATATCAAATAGTGAGGAAACAATCCGCGTTCTGATGCTGGTAAACTGGAGGGTGCAATATGCTAAAGGAAAGGCGCCTGCAGGAATCCAGCCACCGGATTTTTGTCTGGAGGGAAAACCTTATTGGTTTTTTCGGTATATGGATCCACGTTTTTCTGTGGATGTAGTGGATGTTTCGGCACCATCTCTGATTGAAAGAGTGGAGAAAAGGGTACGGTTTTATCTATGGCAGACACTGCGAGTCCTGCCTCGACTGAACCAATATGATCTGGTAGTGTCCCACGGAATGCAGAGTGGGATTGTACTGGCTTTGTGGAGAAGGATATTCGGCAAAGGACGGTATTGCCACATTGTCTTCGATATCGGGGCGTTTAACAGTGGAAGACAAAGCGGAAAAGCACTAAAGCTAATGCAGTTTGCTTCAAAATCACTGGATGGCGTGATTTATCACACGGAAGTACAAAAGGATTATTACAAAAACTGCTATCCTTGGCTGTTGGAGAAAAGTCGTTTCATCCTATTCGGAACCGATGCGGATTTTTTTGGGGAAGATATACAAAAAAAGGCAGCAGGACATCGGGAAACAGAGCGGTTGGAAGAAGAGACTGCGGAAACAAGCAGGCAATACATTTTAAGCTTTGGGAAGATCAAGCGGGATTGGGACACACTGTTGAAGGCTTATGATTATTCCGAACAAAGACTTCCGATAAAAATTGTGGGAGATACGACGATTCACAGCGAGAATTCTCGGGTGGAGATCTTGCCTGCTGTGTCACTGTCTGATTTGAAGGAGCTGATTCGAAGGGCGGCTTTTTGCGTGGTGCCGTTGAAGTCAATGCCGTATTCCTATGGGCAGATGACACTGTTGCAGCAGATGGCCATGGGGAAAGCGGTGATCGCAGCGGATGTTCCCAGTCTTGCCGCTTATCATGGCGGAGATGGCGTACTGTGGTACGATCCGGAAAATGCATTGGATCTGGCAGGAAAGCTGGATTTTCTTGCCGCAGATCCTGAACACTGTGAGCAGTTAGGAGAAAAGGCGGCAGAGTTGATCCAGACAACGTATAATGAAAAGTACATGGCTGACGCAATCCAGAGTTTTTTTCTGGATATTCTGGCATCCAAATAAAGAACTTGATTAAAGAAAAACGAGCATAAATTATGACACCGGATATCAGCATCATCATTCCTGTTTACAATACCAAAGAATATCTGCCTCGCTGCCTTTCGTCCCTGCGGGAGCAAACGCATTTCAATATCGAGATCTGCCTTGTTGATGATGGATCTACCGATGGTTCTGCAGAACTGTGTGATGAACTGGCTTCCCGGGATTCCAGAATCCGTGTCCTGCACAAAAAAAACGAAGGGCAGGGGCTTGCACGGAATGCCGGGATTGAAATGGCATCAGGCATTTTTCTGGCATTTCTTGATTCCGATGATTACTGGGATCCAGACGGCTGCAGGAGGATTTTGAATCGTCTTTCGGAAACCGGCGCTGATCTTTGTGCCTTCGGCTATTGCAAGGAGAACGAGGATGGGATCGTAGAAGCAACCCCCCCCATTCGCCCTGATTGTTATGTAGGGGAAAGAGTGCGAAAGGAATTTTCCCTGCATTTTTTCGGAGACGATCCAGAAGTTGATGATCTTCGGGGAGTGTCTGCCTGCATGAGCTGTTTTCGCACTGATATTGTCCGGGAACATGGCATCCGTTTTGCGTCAGAGCGAAAGACCCTCAGCGAGGATACGGTGTTCAATCTGGAATTTTGCAAGCATTGCCAAAAGGCAGCAACTCTTCCAGATGTGATCTATCACTATGTGATGCGGAAAAGCTCTCATACCCATCGGTCAGACAGCGGAAAGTTGGCAAGAACAGAAGCTTTTTGTAAACTTCTTCGGCAGTACGCAGGAGAGTATGGATTGGCAGAAGACAGTACTGTAGAACTCCGAATAGAAAGTACGATGTGGATCACGATCATGGAGTTGATCCGTCAGAATGCACAGAAAAGAGAGGGTAAAGAAGAGGTCTGTACTTTGCTGATGATGCCTGTAGTTCAGAAAAATGCGAAATTTATGGGGAGACAGGCAATTGGCTGGAAGCAAAAACTCCTATGTGCTGCAGTCTGTAGAAAATGGGCGATGGCGGCATATTGGATGGGAAGGCTGCATGCTTGAGATTCAGAACAAAGAATTGATTGCGGCATTGAGAGTTTATGGTTTAGTTCAGGAAGTTCATGTGGAATAGAGGCTTGGAAGGAATGGAATCAAAGCAAAATAAGGATGTCACTCCTTTGATCAGTGTTATCATGTCTGTTTATAATGAGGAGCGCTTTCTTAAGGAAGCCATCGAGAGCATTCAAAAGCAGACAGTGCAGGACTGGGAGCTTATTGTGGTGGATGACGGCTCCACCGATCGAACGCGGACAATTCTGGAGGAATACACGGATCCCAGAATTCATGTTGTTTTCAATGATGAGAACCGAGGACTGACGGCAAATTTGAACCATGCACTGGAGCTTACCAGAGGAACGTACATTGCCCGGATGGACGGGGATGACATTTCTCATGAAGATCGATTTGAAAAAGAACTGATTTATTTGCAGACACATCCGGAGTTGATGCTGATCAGTTGCCGGACGGAGACTTTTGGGACGGTGAAGCTTCGCTCCGATGTGCAGGGAGAACCGGAATACCTGCGCTGTCGGATGTTGGTCCGGCCAGTTCTGGCCCATCCAGGTTTTTTTGTGCGAGGCGAGGTATTTCGGGAGTTGGGGTATCGTTATGATGAATCCTTTCGACAGGCCCAGGACTACGAACTGGCTGCCAGACTGACAAGAAAATATTCTATTGGTGTCTGTCCGGAAGTGCTGTTGGAATATCGAGCACACGAGGGACAGGTTTCCAGCAAGTCTGGCAGTAGTCAATTTGTTAACGCAGACCGGGTACGCACTTTTCTTCTGAGAGAGCTTGGAATCGAACTCACCGAAGATGAGTGGAAGGATTATCATTGTCTGGTACGAGAAGATCGGATAGAGGATCCGGAGGTTTTTTGTCGTGTAATGCGGATTGTGAATAAGATCCTTAGACAGAATCAGGAGCGATCTATCTATGATCAGGCAGTATTAAAGAATGCCTTGGGGCGAATCATGTCTGCTTGGATTATTCGCACAAAATCGAAGACGTTATATTGCCGGGTGAGGATGATCTTTGGTGGAGATCGGGAATACCTTGCCGCATACCGTAGAGAATGGATCCAGCTTTTGGGGCACAAGCTTCGAAGTAAAGGATGATTTGTGCGGCTGCAGTGGAAGAGAACGGTAATGAATCATATTGGAAAACAGGGAGAAAGCAAGAAACGTGAAAAGAATATTAAAAGAGTTCAGATATGTACTTGACCGGAGGCAGAAACTACAGGTTCTGTGGCTGTTTTTTCTGATCGTAATCGGAAGCTTTATGGAATTAATTGGTGTGGCGGTTTTTCTTCCGTTTATTCAGATGCTAATGGATCCGGAAGCAGCACTGAACAGCTATGACCATCCCTACCTCGGTTGGGCATATCGTACACTTAATGTCTCCAGCATTAATTCTTTTTTGGTGATGCTGGCTCTTCTGATTTGTGCGGTCTACATTTTCAAAAATCTGTATCTGAGTTTCATGCAAAACAGCATTCTGAGTTTTACCTATAAAACCAGGATGAAGCTGGCCACAAGGCTTTTAGATACCTATATGCATGAGCCTTATTCCTTTCATCTTAAAACAAATATTGCGGAAATGCAGAAAAGTCTGACTGTGGATGCTCAACAGTTCATGCTTCTTCTGAATAACATTCTTCAGGCATTGGCAGAGCTGACTATGGTAGCGACCATTGTAGCATATCTGTTCCATACCAGCCATGCTATCACAGTGATGGTAGCGGCAATGCTGCTTATTTTTCTGGGGTTGTTCACCTATGTTTCCAGAAATGTGTCCGGCAGAGTGGGAAAAGAAAACGAGGAGTATAATACAAAACTTAACCAGTGGGTGAATCAGGCTCTTGGCGGGATCAAGGAAGTGAAGGTCATGCGGCGGGAAGAGTATTTCGTCGGTGCATACAGAGAGAATTATCGGAAGCTGATCAGGGGAGCCAAGCTCAACGAAATGCTTGCCACGATCCCAAAGTATCTTCTGGAAACCGTGTGCATGGTAGGAATGCTTCTTGCGGTTATTGTGAAACTGAAGTATGGACAAAATGTGGCCATGACTACATTCATTCCGCAGTTAACAGCCTTTGCTGTTGCAGCATTTCGGATTCTTCCGTCCGTTGGCAAGCTGAACTCCTATATTTCCAATATCAATTATTGCGTTCCTTCGCTGGATTACATCTATCTTGATTTAAGGAAAATTGAAGAATTCAAGGAGACGGAACAGATTCAGGATGAGGAATCGGGACTTACCTTTGAACAAGCAGTTCATGTGCAGAATATTTGCTTTCATTATGCAGATGCCGATCACGATGTGATCGATCATGTGAGCTTCGATCTTCCGAAAGGGAAGACCATCGCTCTTATAGGACCTTCTGGTGCTGGAAAGACGACGCTGGCAGATATTATCCTGGGACTCCATGTGCCTCAGAGCGGAGAGATCCTGGTGGATAACTGGAGTATAGGAAAGAACCCTAATGCTTGGCACCGGCTTCTTGGTTACATTCCCCAGAACATATATCTGATGGATGATTCGATTTGCAAGAACATCGCTTTTGGAGTGGAAGATAAAGAAATCGATGAAGAAGCGGTAAGGAAAGCACTTCGTCAGGCACAGATGGAGGATTTCATAGCTGAGCTTCCTCAGGGAATGGATACCTTTGTGGGAGATCGGGGGGTTCGCCTTTCTGGCGGACAGAGACAACGAATTGGGATCGCAAGAGCTTTATATCGAAATCCGGAGATTCTGATTATGGACGAGGCGACTTCTGCGTTGGACAATGAGACGGAAACTGCAGTTATGGAATCCATCAGTCGGCTGCAGGGAGAAAAGACTATGATCATCATTGCTCACCGTCTGACGACTATTCGGAATGCCGATCTCATTTATGAGGTCAGTGGAGGAAAAATCCACCGAAGAACCAAGGAAGAATTGGGCCTTTCTTGATAGATGGTCTTCAATATATGGCCGGAGGGAGTTTTCAGTATGGAACAGAGATTATCTTTTTTGCAGCGGTTCAAGCGGAAAGCTTGCCATATTTTTTGCAGACAGATGCCGGATCGGCTTTATCTGGAGTGGATGTATGAGATCCGAATAGGGGAGAAACTTCACCTGGATCATCCGGAAACCTTCAATGAGAAGCTGAACTGGCTGAAACTTTATGACCGCCGAGATGAATACACGAAGATGGCGGACAAGTATGAGGTGAGAAAATACATTGCAGAAAAGATTGGGGAGGAGTATTTGATTCCTCTTCTTGGAGTATGGGAAAAGCCAGAGGATATTGATCCGAATCAGCTTCCAAAACAGTTCGTGTTAAAATGTACCCATGATTCAGCAAGCGTTCTGATCTGCAGGGACAAAAAGAACTTTGACTGGGATTCTGCCCGAAAGAAGCTGACACAGTCTCTCTCCATCAATTATTTTTATCCAAGCCGGGAGTGGCCGTACAAAAACATAAAGCCTCGGATCATTGCAGAGAAGTACATGGTGGATGAGTCTGGAACAGAATTAAAAGATTATAAGATCTATTGTTTCGGTGGGAAGCCGGAGCTGGTCCAGGTTGATTTCGGACGGTTTGTGCATCATGAGCGAAATCTGTATGATCTGAATTGGAATTATATCGACGAGCAGATTGAATATCCGAAGAATCCGGCGGTTACGATTGCAAGACCAGAGCACCTGGATTTGATGCTGGAGCTTGCGGAGAAGCTCTCAGAGGGGATGCCAAGCGTGCGTACGGATTTTTATTCCATCAATGGAAAGGTCTATTTCGGAGAGATCACGTTTTATCAGGAGGCTGGGTTTGCCCACTTCTCTTCGGATCAGTATGACAGATATCTGGGGAGCCTGATTCGGCTTCCGGAGAAAGAGCAATGAATATTATTGAAATGAAGGGCGGACTGGGAAATCAGATGTTTCAGGCGGCCCTGTGTGAGGCGTTTCTGAAAAGAGGGATTCCTGCTGCCGCAGACTTTTCTTTTTATAATTCAGGACAACAGGAGCGAGAGCTGGCGCTTGATTTTTTTCCTGACGTTCATTTAGAAATGGCAGATGAAAAAACGGCGGCCAAACTGCGAGGATATGGATATCATGAGTCTTTGTTTGAGAAAATCGGAAGGAAAGTAAGGCCTTCGACTGCCAGAGTTTATTCGGAAGATGTGCGGAAGGGATATCAGCCAGAGGTCTTTCAGCAAAGAGACACTTATATCAGCGGCTACTGGCAGTGTGAGAGGTATTTCAAAGAATACCGGCAGGATATTGTACAATTGTTTTGTTTTCCGGAAATTCCGGAAGGCAGTGCCTGCGGCGAATTGCGAGATAGAATTCTGAAAGATCAGAAGTCGGTGTCCCTTCATGTCCGCAGAGGAGATTATCTGAACTCCAAATATGAAAATGTATATCGCGATGTGTGCACAGAGACATATTATCGCAATGCAATGATGTATATGCGTGAGAATCTTTCGGATTGTCATTTCTATGTGTTTTCGGATGATATTCCGTGGTGTAGAGAGCACTTTGGAAGAGACAGCATGTTCTATGTCGATTGTAACCATGGAACAAACAGCCCGTACGATATGTACCTGATGAGTATTTGCCGTCACAATATCATTGCAAACAGCAGCTTCAGTTGGTGGGGAGCCTGGCTGAATCAGCATGAGGAGAAACTGGTGGCAGCACCGGAAAGATGGTTTCATCATATGGATGTCTGCGATCAGATTTGTGATTCATGGAAAAGGATCAATATTACATGAGAGTTCTGATTGTCAATAAATTCCTCTATCCCAATGGCGGATCAGAAACCTATATTTTCAGCATCGGCAGTCAGCTGCAGAAGATGGGACACGAGGTTCAATATTTCGGTATGGAGCATGAGGGGCGGATTGTTGGCAATCACGCAGAAAGCTACACCGAGAACATGTCATTTCGTGATAATGCCACCGGCAGGAGAAGCCTTTCCGGGAAAATCAGTAAGCTGACTTACCCTTTTAAGATCATATATTCCACGGATGCGAGAAAGAAAATCCGAAGAGTCCTCGAGGATTTTTGTCCGGATGTGGTACATCTGAACAACATCAATTTTCAGATCACTCCATCGGTTATTGATGAGATCAAGGCATTTGACTCTCATATTCGCATTGTCTATACCGCCCATGATCCGCAGTGGGTCTGTCCGAATCACATGATGCGTGTACCTTCCACAGGAGAGCTGTGCAGTAGGTGTATTAACGGAGATGTGAAATGGTGTACGAAGTTTTCCTGTATCCATAATTCCAGAGCACAGAGTCTTATCGGAACGATGGAGGCAGAGTTCTATCAGCGCCGGGGAACATATGAGAAGGTAGATGTGATTATTGCACCCAGCGAGTTTATGAATCGCACACTGTCGCACAATCCTCAGCTCGCAGGAAGAATTGTGACACTTCATAATGCTGTAAATGCAATGTCAAATAGGGCGGCATTGGAAGACAAGAAAAAAGAACGTTATGTACTGTATTTCGGACGATATTCCGAGGAAAAGGGAATTCGAACGTTATTGGAAGTAACAAGGCAGCTGCCAGATATTCCGTTTGTGTTTGCGGGACAGGGAGAATTGAAGGAGGCAGTGGATGCGGAAACCAACATTCGCAATAGGGGGTTCCTTTCCGGTGAGGAAATGACGGATATGATCCGAGGCGCTGCATTCACGGTATTTCCTTCAGAGTGGTATGAAAACTGTCCCTATTCCGTCATTGAATCACAGCTTGCGGGAACGCCGGTTCTGGCATCTGACCTGGGGGGGACGCCAGAGCTGCTGGTACAGGGAGTTACCGGAGATCTTTTTGAAGCAGGAAATGTAGAAGAGTTGACAGAGAAAATTCGGAAGTTGTGGGAAAACGAGGAGAAGCTTTTATCGCTGCGAAATGGATGCTGTGCATTGTCAGAAGGAAAGCTCTCACTGAAATTTGATGATATCCGGCAATATTGCAGAAAACTTCTTCTGATATATCAGGGAAAAACAGGTGAAGACCTGAAGGAAGAATAAGAGAAGCGTTATTCATGGAATTTTATTCGTTACAGTTTTTAATATTTATACTTTTCTGGCTGGCTGCGTATTATGGCACTGGAAAAGTAATGGGAGAGCGCAGATGGCTGATTCTGTTAGGGGCGAGTCTGTCCTTTTATGCCATTTTGGAGCCAAAGGGACTGTTTTTTCTGCTTATGACAGCTGGTTCCACCTGGATTGCCGGCTGGAAAATGGATGAACTACAGGGAAAGTATAAGAAAAAGCGGAGACAGTGCGCAGAGAAAAGCGAAAAGGAAGCAGTAAAGGCATCTTTTCAGAAGAAGAAAAAGGCAGTTCTCTGGGGCTGCCTTCTTTTTAACTTTGGACTCTTGATTCTGTTAAAGTACACAGGAAATCTCATGGTGGGTGAATCCATCTGGAGCAGACTCATTCTGCCGATTGGCATATCATTCTATACCTTTCAATCCGTGTCGTATCTGATCGATGTGTACAATACCAAGTATTCCGGAGAGAAAAATTTTGCAAGATATCTCCTGTTCGTGTCCTGGTTTCCACAGCTCCTGGAGGGACCGATCAATCGCTACGATGCCATGAAAAGCTCACTTTTTCAGGATCATGACTGGGATGCGCAGCGCGCCTATGAGGCACTTCTGCTTATTCTGTACGGCCTTTTCAAGAAATATGTGATTGCAGAGCAGCTGTCACCGCTCATCAGTCAGATGTTTGATCAGGTCGATGTGAACATTCCAGGGGCGGTTGTGGTTTGCGGGATCCTGATGTATTCCGCGCAGCAATATGCGGACTTCTCCGGAGGTATCGATATCGTGCTTGGAGTATCACGGCTGTTCGGTGTCTCCATGGCGCAGAATTTCCGGCAGCCCTATTTTGCAACATCGCTGGGAGATTTCTGGAGACGCTGGCATATTTCTCTGGGAGCCTGGATGAGGGACTATGTGTTCTATCCGCTTGCATTGCTTCCCGGCATGCAGAGACTGGGAAAATGGTTTGTGAAGCGCTTCCCCGGAAAATGGGGAAAGCATCTTGGAAGAATTGTTCCTGCCTGCCTTGCCAATATCGTGGTTTTTGTGATTGTGGGAATCTGGCATGGTGCACAGGAGCATTATCTTGCCTGGGGTCTGTATAATGGCCTTGTGATTGCGGCAAGCGATCTTCTGCGTCCGCTTTTTGTTTCGGCGGCGGAGCATGCTCCTTTTTCTGTTTCCGAACGGTGTGCGCACTTTTTACGGGTCATTCGGACGTTCCTTATCGTCAACATCGGATGGTACTTCGACCGTATTGAAGACTTTGGATATCGGATGATTTGCTTCCGAAATACAATTTGCCATTTTGAGTTATCCAGTCTGAAGCCGACCCTGTATTCCTACAATCTGGATTATGTCATGAAGCCGGTTGGCATTGCAGCTCTTGGCATATTGGTGGTACTGGCCGTAAGTCTTATGAGCGAGAATCATATTGATGTCAGAGGAAGGCTGATGAAGATGCCTGCCGGGGTTCAGGCAGGAGTTCTCACGGCAGCTATGGTTATGATTTTGTTTGCGTTTGTTTTCACGGCACCCTCCGGAGGTTTTTTGTATGCGCAGTTCTAAGATCGGGAGAGTGCTGATTGGAACGATCCTGTGCCTTCTCCTGTTGAATCAGGCCCTGACCTTTCTGCTGGAGCCTGCCCAAAGCTCGTCATCGGACAATATGTGGTATGGATATCAGAATCAGGAGGAATTGGATACGATTTTCGCTGGTTCGTCGCTGGTGTCCAGATCACTGGATCCGGATCGCTATGACCGGAGAATGGAAACGCATTCCTGCAATATGGGAACCAATGCGCAGATGTTTGCACAGTCTTACACAGCAATTGAGACGGCATGGCGTGAGCATCAGGTGAAAAATGTGATTCTTGGGATCGGCTATTTTGAGTTTCAGTCCAGGCAGGGGCTCGGAAACGAGGTAGCTTTTTACCGCGCGAGAAATCATTATAGCTCGATGGCAGAACGGGTGAGAAATGATCTTCGGTATGTGCTGGACGCAGATAATTTCGGGAGTTCTGTTTCTGTGAATTACTTCTTCCCGTGGGTATACGATCATGTGACGGTGTCTGTAAAAGAAATTGCAGAAAATCTTCAGCAGAAGCTGACATCAGATCCATCTGAGCAACGAGGCGAGCCGGGAAATGGATTTTCCAACGGAGATACTTCACAGCTGGATTTTAATACGCTTTCTTATGCGGATACCTCCAGTGCGCAGAGTCAGAAAGAGGTTCAGCCGGCATATGATGAGCTGAAAAAGATTTGCGATTTCTGCAGACAGAAGGGCATCTGTCTGTATGTGATCAATATGCCGCTTCCTGAATACTACGTTGTTGCCTTTCCGGAGCAGTATTTCGAAAGAGGCGACAGAATCCGCAGGACCTGCGAAGAGCATGGCGCCGCCTACTATGACTTCAACCTTTCGAGGCCTGAACTGTTTGAGAGAAGAGATTCCTATTACATGGATTTCGAGCATATGAATCAGGAAGGTGCGGAGGCCTTTACGGATGCCGTGTCCGAATTGATTCGGAAGGTTAAGAGCGGCGAGGACGTTTCCGGTGAGTTCTATGCGGATGCAGAAGACTATCTGAAGTCGATCGATCGTGTGGTGTGCACGAACTTCACGTGGACCCGGGAAGAGGATGGATTTCATATCCAGGGCTATGCCTATTGCGGGAGTCAGGTGATACCGGAATTTCAGTTCAGTCTCTGGAATCCATCGGAGGAGAAGTGGGAGATCCGGCAGGCTTTTTCGGAGTCGGATCAGCTGTGGATTCCGGAGGAAGAGACTGCTGTGTGGGAGGATTCCTCCGGAGGAATTCTGGTCCGGGTGGAAGCCAGAGATAGCGCAGGGAAGACGGATGGTGCGGGCGATGCCGCGGCGGCATCGACAATCCGATATTATGAGGAGGAGATTCATTGAAGCAGATGATGAGATGGGGGAGAAAACACGCGGGAGGGCTGACCGGCCTTCTGGTTATGCTGTCTCTGGTTCCGGTTCTGTACTGCGGAATCTTTAATTACGCTTCTGCAGATGATTTTTCGAAGTCTTATACCGTTCACAATGTTCTGCTGGCGGGGGGAAATGTTCTGGATGCCATTTATGCGAGCATTCAGGCCGCTGCAAATGTATGGAGAATCTGGGAAGGCACTTGGGCCTCCAATTTTTTCCTGGCCTTTCAGCCGAGCATCTGGGGAGAGCACGCCTATTCGATTACGGTTCCATTATGCATCCTGTACACAGCGGCAGGGACAGGATATGTTCTTCGGGAGCTTCTGGTGCAGCGGCTTGGAATGACGAAAAAGGCTTATTGGGTGATCTTCTGGCTGCAGCTCTTTTTCTTTCTGCAATATATGCCGTATATCCGGGGAGGAATGTTCTGGTATACCGGTATGGCACATTATGTCATGCCAATGTGTTTTTCTCTGTTAATGACTGCCTGGATGCTGAAGTGGGAGCGGACGGGAAAACGCCGGTATCTGATTTTTATGCTTCTGGACGGAGCGTATCTGGGAGGGTCTCATTATCAGCACATCATTCTGGTTCTTCTGATTCTCCTGAGCGGCTGGCTTTGGAGCCTTTTGATGGAAAGGAACCATCAGCGGAGAATGTCTCTTCTGTGGATTCCGATCATCGAAATTCTGATTGGTCTTTATTTCTGTATCATATCACCTGGAAATCTGACACGTGGAGGAGAGGGCTTCGGGCTGCATCCTTCGGCAATTCTGCTAATGCCCATTTCCTGTATGATTCAGGGCCTGCAGCATATGCGGGAATATTTTGTGCATGTGCCACTTCTCATGGCGTACGTTGTTCTGGTATTTTTTCTTGGGGCCCGATCGGTGCGATGGGATAGACTTGGAGCGCTTCGGAGAATACCGGTTGGTATCATCCTGCTGTATCTGTTCCTTCTGTATGCCTCTGTTGAGGCTCCTGGAATTTACGCGGCAGGAAACACAGCCGGGATCTCCGGTGGATATTTTGATATCGTCTATCAGACCATGATTCTGACCATGACCGTCGCGCTCTTGCTCCTTGGAAGCTGGGTGCGTTTCAAGACAATGGAGGATCGCAGGCCGGGAAGGAGGGCTGCTGTTCTTGCAGCTGCAGGGATCCTTCTTTTTATGCTTTGGGGAGTGAAGCCCGGCGTAAAGCAGTCGGCAGCGTATTTGTGCTATGACTTTGCAAGGAGCGGAAGGCTTCGGGACTTCGTGATTCAGATGGAGGAGCGAATTGAGCTCCTGAATGATCCGAGCCTGGAAGACATCTACGTTCCGGAGATGAATGATGATCAGGGTCCGTTTATGCATTTGCAGCTGTCGGAGGATAAGACCAACTATACGAATGAGTCCACTGCACTGTATTACCATAAGCATTCCGTGACGGCGGTTCCGAGAGAACAGTATTACAAAGAGTATGCCGGAGAGCAGGGACATGGCATTCCGGAGGCTTACCGGGATCTGTACAGTGAGTGAACTCCTGCCGATGATGTCGATGCGTTTGCATGATGGGTCATGAACAGCACATAGATTGGCATGGCATACGCATAGAAGAGTACATACCGGAAGGAGTTATTGATCGGTGTGGAAACCATGATGGTGAGCCAGGTCAGAAGCTGAGGAAGATAGAAGGGAAGAATCTGACGAAGCTTCCATTTCCTGCAGGAAGCCAGCACAATGGAAAAGATCATGATCCAGAAGCAGACCCCTTCACGGAAGAAATGGCTGCCGGACTGATAAAATGATTTCAGGAAATCGGAAGCGGTTCCCTTCAGAAGCGGTGCATCATGGATGCCATTCTGAACCAGAAAGTCAGCAAGATAATCATTATCCATGATGTCTTCGATGGTATCAAACATCTGAATGCCGCCCTGCTGAACCGGAGCCCAGAACCAATAGGTTTCCTGCAGATAAGCCTGCACGTAAATCCTGAAATTCTTCGGAAGAAGCCCGGCCCAAAGAGAAAGAAATTCTCCCGTGCTGGCATTCAGATAGGGTCGGTTAAAAGAGTCGCTCCACTTTACGGGATCGGCGCTGCCGGGATAGTAAAGCTCTCTGATTTTCTCCGGTTCGATATACTGCCGCAGGATGTCCTCTTCCTCGGAGGAAAGATCTCCCCCACATGTGACGACGGCACTGATCTGCTGGATAGGAATGCCAAGTGTTTCGGAAGCATTATGACGAACGTTATAATGCTGCATGATCATGGAGCCTGCGATATTCACGAGAAGTACAGAAAGAGCAGTAATGAGAAGCTGCTTTCGACCACGCGGATCGGTGATCAGCAGGAACAGAAGGCAGGCTGCCACAATGTAGATTCCATTGCTGCGAAGAACGCTGATCAGCAGAGAGGAAACGAGAAACAGCAGGAAAAGAGCTTTTCTGCGCTGGTTGTCCGGCACGAAGGAGCCTTCCGCGGGATTGCGGAAACTCGTTTCCTTCATAAGAAAGAGCAGAATGCCATAGAGGACAAGGAGTGAAGAAAAGACCGTGTCCTTCAGCATGGAGATGGAGTAGATGGCCAGTGCCGGCTGCAGAATATAATATGCGGCTGCAAGAAGCCGGAAAAGGCGGGAGGAAGATCTTGCCTGGAGAAAGGTCAGGATTCCTGCACAGATGGCTGCGGTAAGAAGAATCTGCAGTACAGAATAGAGAGCAACGGCATATTGAAGAGAGCCCAGGAGGTTACCGATTTTGCCAAGGATTACCACATAGATGCAGTAATAGACAGGAAACTGATTGGCACTGGAAAGACGTCCCATGAGGACATTCAGGCCGTCATTCATTCCGACTCCGGGGAAGTAGACAAGAAGGCAGAGAGTCCAGGAAAGGGTAAGGAGAAGGAAGTTCCCCAAAAAGATGCGTTTTCCGGGAAACGCCTGTGCTGTCTGAGAGACCGGAGCCTTCCGGACGGGCAGATGCATTCGAAGCAGAAGAAGGGCCAGAAGGAATACGGAGGCTGCAAGCAGAAGAGCCTGTCCGTATATTGGAAGAGAGAGCGGCTGCGTCTTTGTTCCATTGGCTGTGAAGGTGTTCGCAAGAAGAAAAACAGCCGTCAGGAGAAGATCGAAGACGGCGATAGAAAGAACTGAGATTTTATTCATTGGATACTCCGAAAGTGAATGTGTATCAGAAACAGAAGTATTTTATAATGGAACACGTTGATGCGCAAGAAACGGAGAGAAAAGGGAGAAAGAAGACGAAAAGAGAGATGAGGAAAGAATATCGAATTGTGACTTTTCTTGCAGCTGCAGCTTCTCTGCTTACTGTTCTGTACCCACTGCTGCCGAAGGGCCTTTACATGGGCACCGATGCCCCTTTCCATCTGGCAAGAATCGAAAGTCTTTATCTTGCACTGAAGGAAGGGGTTTTTCCTGCCAAGATTCATTTTGCGGAGGCCTATTCGTTCGGCTATGGAGTCGGCTTCTTCTATCCAGATTGTTTCCTTTATTTTCCGGCCCTACTCCGACTGATGGGGCTGTCGCTGGAAATCAGTTATAAAATCTATGCAGTGGCCGTGACGTTGACAGCCTGGCTTAATATGTATACAGCGGTTGAACTCCTTTGTAGGAGGAAGCGTCGTGTGGTCAGTGCCTGTGGGGCTGCCATGTACATTATGAGTTTACAGTACACGCGGTATCTGTATTCGGTCCAGGCAGTCGGGAGCTATACCGCCATGGCCTTTTTGCCGGTTTGTATCGGCGAGCTTCTCAATATCCTGCACCGGGATTATCGGAGAAGAGACCTGGTTCTTTTTACGTGCGGAGCTGTCTGCGTATTGCTTTCTCATGTCAGTACAGCGATTCTGCTGATTGTTTTTCTGTTGGTAATGGTTCTTGTAAGTGCTGACAGAATTGTAAAGAAGCCGGTTATACTGCGGGATCTTGTGTGCTGCGCTCTGGGCGGAGCGTTCCTCTCTGTTGGCTTCTGGCTGCCAGCTCTGGAGCAGCTTTCCTGTCAGAAATATCACTTTCAGACCAATCCGCTGTATCCCGTCTCGGAGCAGACGGTCTCATGGTCGCAGTTTCCTTCTGCGATGGGAATCGGGATGATGCTTCTGTGTGTTTTCCTTGTGATTGCATTTCTTCAAACACTTGGAAGGCATGGGGAGATGATGCAGAAAAGGATCCTTTGGTCAGGTCTGACGGCAACCTTCCTTTTCATCGTGCTCGTTTTCTGCAGCATGTTCTGGAAGACGTTCGGGCATTATTGCGAGTTTGTTCAATTTCCTTCACGGCTTCTGGGACCTGCCACGGCAGGAGCTGTTCTGATGTTCTGCCTTTGGGAGGAAAACCAGGGGCATTTCAGGAGAATTCAGTATGCGCTGCTGGCACTGCTGGTGGTATCCTTCGCCTGGCAGACTCTGACGGACAGTGCGAATTACGGAGAAAGAACTTCTCCTGGAAGTGAGCTTTTCACGGATCAGATCGCAGGGCTTGGCTCCGGAGAGGAATGGATGCCGGATGAAGCCGTTCGCGATGAGCTGAAAGAGCCTGAGAAGTCATACGATCCCACGAAGGGCGGAGCAGACGGGACCAAATATGAGCACGGGAAGTATTATGAGGTGTATGTTCCTCTGCATTGGGAGTATTATGATGTTCCCTATCTGTATTATAAGGGCTATGAGGCTTATCTTCTGGATGAGAGCGGGCAGCCTGCACGGCAGCTTCGTACAGGAAAGTCAGACGGCGGCGGGTGCGTCCGTGTCTATCTTCCGGAAGGGGAAGAGGGGATCGGGCATATTATGGTGGTTTATCGGAAAACTTCTGTGCAAAAAATCTCTTATAGTATCAATGTGATGACTGTTCTGTTTTTTTTATGGGTATGTATGAGGAATACGCGGTGGTACAAAAGTAAATGGGCAAAAAAATGAGTAAAGTATCTGCAATATTAAAATGTGGGAAAATCGTAACAGTAATGGCTTTGGTGATTCAGTTGGGAGTATTGCTGAATATCTGCAGGTACACCTTTTTCACTGCGGATGATTATTGGCATGCAGTGACGGCCGGAGGAATCCAGAATTCTTTCCCGGAATTGTGGTCAGCTGCCTGGAATTTCATGAGGACAAGATTTCATGGTTGGCAGGGAACCTTTTTGACCATGTTTCTGCAG
>ERZ857629.212-NODE-212-length-88660-cov-27.323131_pt1 | contig 88660 bp, 68 predicted proteins | sample MGYA00519700_ERZ857629 | MGnify/ENA primary metagenome ERZ857629 (study PRJEB31778, sample SAMEA3449351) | human gut metagenome | biome: human gut; feature: human-associated habitat; material: faeces | place: United Kingdom | collected 2010/2012 ... | reverse complement strand
CATAACCTTCGCTGCATACCTGCCTACACACATCAAATCCCTACGGGATTTTTTTTCAATCATTACTAAATAATCACAGAGACAACTTGTATATCATTTCCTTTTTATTCCCCTCAATTTGATTTTGACAAAAACAACGCTAGCGTTGTTTTATGCCTTGCCTTATGGGTGGGTTTGGAGGTATTCCACTACGGCGTTTTCGAGTTCTTGACCGCGGAGACCACGGTGAAGGATTGTGCCGTCGGGGGCGAAAACGATGATTTCGGGAATGCCGGTGATGGAATAGGCATCGCTGCCTGCCTTCTGCGTGTTGAGCATTTGTGGATATGGAATCTTTAGTTCTGCAATGGCTTTCTCAGTGTCTTCAGGGTTGTCCCAAGTGGCAATGCCGAGCACCAGCACCTTGTCGCCATACTTCTCGTGTATGTTGATTAAATTCGGAATCTCTTTTCTACATGGCCCGCACCAACTTGCCCAAAAGTCAGCCACCACCAGTTTGCCCTTGCCCACATAGTCGCTCAAACGCTGGGTTTTGCCGTTGTAAGTGGCTGCGAAATCCACAAATTTCGCACCGGCAAGCGTGCTACACGTTTTGTCAATCGCCACCTTAATTTCTTTGCCGTAAGCCGAGTTTTTCAACTTTGGGCTCATCTGCTCAAACAGTTTCTGCATATCGGTTGGGGCCGACATACTGCGCACAGCCTCATTGCCCAACACCAAGAGCGCACGCAAATCAGCGGCATTGTCGGCGATGTAGGAAGCAAGTGCCGAAGCCGCCTGATCGTTCAAAAACGACGAAACCATGCCACGCACATCGTCGTTGATGGGTGTGCCCACCGCACACTGCGTATCGTTGTCCACACTAATGGTGCCAGCCTCCAATGCCGCCAGCACATTTGCCACAAACTCCGAGTGATTGATGTAGGCAGTGACCTTTGCCACAGCACCATCTTCCGCAGTGCCCTCAAACTTATAGATGCCGTCGGCCGCATCGGTCAATGTCTGCACATGCTTGCCATTCACAGCCATCACCACTGAATCGACGGTGCCGCCAGAGGTCAGCACGGTTTGCAAATCCCACGAGAGCGTATAGTCGCCAGCCTCGCCCTTGTTAGGCTTCTCATTACAAGCCACCAACGCACAGGCAGCAGCCACAAGTATCAAATATCCAAACTTCTTCATATCTAAAATATTTTTCCCCAAAATTACAATATAATCCATTAACCTCAAAATCGCCCAACAAAATAAGCCACAAACCACAACAACTCGAAAACAAAAAAATCACTTCTTTAACAAAAAAAATATACTGATGTGAACAAAAAAGGCACACCTAAGCAATATCTTTGTAGTCAAAACGTTATCTATATATTAATGTGATATACGAATATGCCTCTGAATCAAACCAATAAACTCGTGTGGATTGTAGAGACTATCTATCGTGCACATAAGATTACCTTTGAGGAACTGAACCGCCGCTGGATGGACAATGTGGAATTGAGCGGAGGAGAGGAAATGTTGAAGCGCACCTTCCACAAATGGAAGTGGAATATCTTCGACACCTTCGGTTTGTCGATAGACTGCGAAAAGGCCGCGCCATACAGGTATTACATCGACAATGTGGATGATATGAAGAGCGGAAGTGTTGAGAATTGGTTGCTAAGCACGCTATCAGTGAGCAACTCGCTCCTTGAGTGCTAATCCATTAAGGATAGAATAATCCTTGAAGATGTGCCAAGTGGCAGAGAGTATCTGGAGCCCATCATCGACGCGATGAAAAAAAATCGCTTCATTCACATCAACTACTTTAACTACTGGAAGGGTGAGTCTCGCAACCACTATTTGATGCCATTGTGCGTAAAACTTTTCCGCCTGCGTTGGTATATGGTGGGACGTAATTGGCCAGCAGGCAGGGACATCGTTTTCTGTCTCGACCGTATCCAAGACATCCGCCTATCAAGCCACACCTTTGAATATCCCGAAGAGTTCGACCCACAAGAATACTTTAATGGTTGCATTGGTGTTATCCCCGGCGACGGTTGCGACATAGAAAACATAAAGATCAAGGTTAGCGCCAATCAGGCTAACTACCTACGCGATCTCCCTCTGCATCACTCGCAACAAGAGATTGAGCAGACAGCAGAATACAGCATCTTTGAATTGCATGTCAGACCGACATACGACTTCCAACAGGAACTGCTTTGGAATGGTGAAGACCTTGAAGTGCTCGAACCGCTATGGCTCCGCAAGGAGATAGCCTTAATGATAAACAGAATGTGTAACAAATATAAGGAGTAAGGACGAATATGACCGAGAATAAAATTGTTGCAAATAATGGTTCATCTATCATTCTATATACGACTGATGATGGTAACACCCAACTTAAAGTAAAGTTAGGGAAAGATTCTGTTTGGGTTAATCGAGAGCAAATCGCTCAACTTTATGGCAGAGACTACAAGACAATAGCAAAGCATATCAATAATGCATTGAGAGAAGAATTAGAAGGAGAACTGGTAGTCGCAAAATTTGCGACACCCAAGAAATATGGCAGAAAAGAGGGTTATACCCAAATGCAGAAAATAGATTACTATAATCTTGATATGATTATTTCTGTAGGATATAGAGTAAAGAGTAAGAATGGAATTCGCGCAGGAGATGGATTTGGATGATGACAGCGAAATGGAAGCGTTTTTGAATTCTTAATTTGAGAATCTTTTCCTATTATCGTAAGAAATAGTTTAAAAACAAGTAATAACAATTATGGCAATACCTATTGATCAATACCTTCATCAGGAGGTAAATAATTATATAAGAGACAAATATGGCTCTAAAAAAAAGGTAACATCCTACTTTCGGAAAGGGTCATGGCAAACCAGTCGCTACATACAGGTAAGTACCTGTTTGAAAGATTCTGATATTCATTATGAATACTATAGTGGGGAAGTACAGCTCCATTTTGAAGGGATGTATGCAGAAGACGGTTTTAAAGATTTCAAGGAATACTTGGTAGAAAGAACCTCTGACAACCCTAATTTGAAATGGAAGAGATGGCAAGGTCGGAATAAGGGTACATGCGTGTTAGAGCGAAATATCGACTCTATAGTCGATCTGTTCCAGACTTTTTCTGATATGATAAACATATTTGATCCTTTAATAAAGGAATTTGCAGGTAATCATGAGGATTTATTTTCTTCTATGCATAAGTCAGAACATTTTATAGATAGATCTTATACCATTCAGGAGGATGTATTTTGTCAATTACCTCAAGTTGAAATCTGCAGTGTAGGATCCTTACCCTTCGATGTTTTTGTCATACCTCCATATCAAAGACCTTACAAATGGACTGCAAAGAACGTCAATCAACTTATATCAGATATTCTTGCGTTCAGAGAGCGTAAGCAATACAGACTTGGAACTCTCGTTTTGCACAACGACGAGATTGTTGACGGACAGCAACGCATTATCACGCTTGCGCTGCTCATACGTATTATGTACAATGCTTTGAAAGATGAAAAGGTCAAGGCAAGTTATTCTGATATAGATAAAAAGATAAATGCTTTTTCGAATTCCGATAAAGTGTCTTTTTTCAACCGCTATACACTTCATAATGTTGTTGAGAATATTCATACGATAGAAAGCCGAAAGGCTGATTTTGATCAGCAACTTTTCGATTTTCTATTGAGAAAGTGTGAGTTTGTTGTGGTTCGACTAAACAGTATATCAGAAGCATTTCAGTTCTTTGATTCGCAAAATGCCCGTGGTAAGGATCTTGCCGCACATGATCTACTGAAAGCATACCATCTGAGAGAGATTTCTGCGCTCAGTCAGGAGGATAGCAATAACATTGACGAGTGGCAAAACAAGCCAACCTCTTTCTTAATGGAGGTTTTTCTGACTTTGTTTCGAGCCAAAAGATGGTCTCGTGGAAAGTGGGGAAGATGGTTTACCAAGGAACATACGGATGTATTTAAGGGCATTTCTTTGAGTGACGGTAAACGTTATCCATTCTATCAAATGGAAGTGATAGCCCACATATTTTCCTCTATGTACAACCAAGACCCTACAAGGGCGATTGACAGGAACCATATAGAATATCCCTTTAATCTTGATGATCAGATAATCAATGGCGGACGTTTTTTTGATATGATTCGCCATTATATGAATTTGTATGAGCATATTCGGCAATACAGGAAATCGTTACCAGATGGAAGTCGAGCCAAAGAAGTTCTAAATTTGATAATGTCCTATAATGGTTCAGGAAGAACCGGCGATGGATATATCAGAGATATGTTCTATACTCTGCTCTTGTACTATGTAGACCGTTTCGGAGAAGAAGAACTTGATAAGGTTATACCTCAATTCTTTATATGGGCATACAAACTGAGACTACAGCTATCTGCTGTACAGTTGGCATCCATTGACAACTATGCAACGGCTTGGGATAGTATGTTTAGGTATCTCTATGATGCCAAAACTCCGTATGACATAATCAACATCAATATCGAAGGCGTGCATTCAAAGCAATGTTCTGGTTGTGAAGAGATTAAGAATTTGTTTAAAGAATACAAAAAATATTATGGCAACGATTGATAACAATATAGCCCAGTTAACAGTAAAGGAATTCCTTTCAGAGGGCAAGTACGTTATTCCCATCTATCAACGCAATTATGATTGGGGAGAAAGAGAAACCCTGCAATTATTGGAAGATATTTCTGACTACGCAGAGAACAATAATAGCCAAAACTATTATATAGGCTCCGCTGTAGTTTTTGTAAGGACCGTTAACGGAGAAACATATTTTGAAACTATAGATGGCCAGCAACGTTTGACGACGTTGACCATTCTTGCCTGCTTGTTGAAACACCTTAATGTAGCAAGTTGGTTCGAAAAGCCTAATCTTTCTTATGATCATAGAAAAGAGGCAGATGATGCTCTTGTTATGCTTCAAAGAAATCAATATTCTGAACATCAAGCTGCGCAGAATATAATAGATGTATATGATTTGTTCAGCAAGAATCTTCATCATGTTCTTAGAACAAAAGAATTGTCTGTCGCTGATTTTGCAGACTATCTTTTTTCTAAGGTCATCATTCTTCGAATTTCTGTTCCACAAGACACTCAACTAAACCATTACTTTGAGATAATGAACACTCGTGGAGAGCAGCTCGAAAAGCATGAGGTTCTTAAAGCTGTATTAATGAACAAGCTTTCGCCTAACGAGCATAAACTTTTCCATCTTATATGGGAAGCTTGCTCTGATATGAGTTCATATGTTCAAATGAACTTTTCGGTTGATCAAAGGGTACTTATCTTTGGCGACAAATGGACAAATCTGAAATTTAAAGATTTTGATTCTCTGTGTGATAAGATTAAAAACGATAATAATAGTTTTTTGATTGAAGATAATGAAGACTGTGCTCCTCATACGCTCAACAACCTTTTTGAGGATGCTAAAAACAATATAAGGTATGAGCTACCCCGCGATGGAAGCATAGATGAGGGAAAGCAAGACCGTTTCGGATCCATTATAAATTTTCCGAACTTCCTTCTGCAAGTACTCAAAGTGTGCTATCATGACAGTAACTTTTATCGGGAAGATGTAGATGCCGAAATCAGACTTGACGACAAGGTCTTGATACCTACCTTTCAAAAGGTATTAAAGTCTATAACAAACAAGACTGAAAAAGGGCGCTTTGTTAAATTCTTTATTATGGAGTTACTCTTATTGAGAGTCCAATATGATAGTTATGTGATTAAACGAGAATATCTCAACGGATCCGAGAGTTGGAGCTTGAAGTCAATTCGAAAATATGACAACAACAAAGCAAATTATGTGAATACGTTTTGTGCGGGTAGCTCTGAGGACGAGAATGACCTCGGTAAAGAAATCAGGATGCTAGAAGCGATGTTCCATGTCTCTGCACCCACACAGATTTACAAGCATTGGCTGAATGCTTTGCTTTACTATATTCATAAGCAAGAAGACTTCGACTCTTCTTTCTTGCGGGATCGGTTATACCATTTGGCTTGTAGTTATATGCTATATATCTATATAGGTAAAGAGAAGTCTGATTTTGAAGACGTTATTTACGGAAGCAACAACTTCTTACCCCACAACAATACAAATAATATAGATTGGACCCAAATAGACTGTGGTTGCAATGTTCACAATTTCGTATTCAACTTCTATGATTTTATTACTTGGAAGGAGAACGCTACGAAATACCCGAAGTTCGAATTCTCATATAGGACATCAGTAGAGCATTTTTATCCTCAGAATCCTATGCCTGGATATGACAACCTAAAAGACAGGGGGCTTGATTGCTTCGGTAATTTATGTCTTATCAGCAGAGGTATGAACTCTAAATTCAGTAATAATATGCCAAAAGCCAAATTGGACAATTTCGGTCTTGTTGAAGAAGTTCGAAATGGCCTTAGCATAAAGCTTCTGGAAATGATGGATATAGTGAAGAGTAAAGGGGACTGGAGCGAGACAGAAATCAAGGAATTTGACAAGCTTGCCAAGAATAGGATTTTGGAAGCATTGAAACAAATCGGTTAAGACTGTTTTTTTCCAATGATGCAATACATTTCCAACACCGGCCACTACAAAGAGGTGCTTTCACGGGTTCAATCCGTGAAGCGCTCTCTTTGGATTGGCACAGCCGACATCAAAGACCTCTATGTGGAGGTGGGCAAGGAGAAGAAACCATTCCTTTCTCTCATAGCCCAACTCATACACAAGGGAGTGGAGGTCAGGCTCATTCATGCGAAAGAACCAGGTCCTGCTTTTTCGGGAAGATTTTGATAAGTACCCTGTACTCTATGACAGCCTGGAGCGAATGCTTTGTCCGCGCGTTCATTTCAAAATGCTTATCTTCGACTGCAAAGAGGTGTATATTGGCAGCGCAAACCTTACTGGTGCCGGTATTGGCATGAAAAGTGAAGACAAACGTAACTTCGAGGCAGGCATACTGACTGATGCCCCTTCAATCGTTGAGCAAGCAATGAACCAGTTTGATGACGTATGGATGGGTAAATTCTGCAAAAGATGCAAACGCAGAGCCTTCTGTATAGACCCAATCATAGCAATATAACAACAAAAAAAGTTTTTCTTAGGAGGTGCGCCCATAGTTGGCACACCCTATGCTTACCTTTGCTTCATCAAACATTTAAACTTATAATATGATGGAACAGAAAACAAACGACGATTTCATGCGCAATATTCTCATAGAGGAAGCATGGAAAAAGCTGTCCAGTAATTTTTCGTGGAGCGAAACTCTACTCGAAAAATATCAGAACTGCGTTGATTGGAATAGTATTTCCTCAAACTACAACATCCAGTGGACAATTCCTATGATTACCAAGTTTTCCAAACGAATCAATTGGAGTACTTTCTCGGAATGTAACAATGACACAGTCTTACTACCAGAAGTAATCGAGGCTTTCAAGCACAAATGGGATTGGCATGAATTATCGGGCAACCCAAACGTCCCTTTCAACGATGAACTTCTGGAAAAATATGCAGATTTGTGGGATTGGAACGAAATTATTCGTATTTGGAGGAATTCTATCTATGAATACAAGGGTATTGACTTCTATGATAAGTTCCAGGAGTACATCCCAGCTAGCAAACTCCAAAACTCAGCTCTATGGAACGAAATGGTTGAGCAACAGATGAATTCTCTCATTCGTGATATTATTTCATAAATCTTAATTCAACAAATTATGGCACTTTGGAAAATTTCAGTTAAGAACAGCGGCAATGCTGCTTGTAAGAACAAAAGACAACGCCTTGAAAAAGGTATGTTTGTCGAAACGAGTACCACAACAACCACACCGCCTATCGGTGTGACTCGTGAACAACCCATGCTTGCTCAATTATTCATGAGCAAATATGGCATCGAGATTGACCCTCACCACATGAACCTGTCACATTTCAATTGTGAGAAGATAGGTTGATACCATTCGCTTGGTAAAAAGGATGTTTGGACAGAATTGGGAAACCAACTGACCAAACATCCATTTTCTTTATCACCTCAGCAAATAAGGTGCTTTGCAAAAATCCAAACTTCTTCATATCTAAAATATTTTTCCCCAAAATTACAATATAATCCATTAACCTCAAAATCGCCCAACAAAATAAGCCACAAACCACAACAACTAATCGCGAAAAAGCAAAAATAAGACACAACTATTTGCATACGCAAGATATAATTCCTAACTTTGTCAAAGCGCAGACCACATCACAGAGGCCTAAAGCGAAAGCTGGCTAAGTGGGAAGAGGCTGTGTATAATTATAAACAGAAAGCGTTTACTCGACGCTCATTCTTGGCAATTGGAAATCTGGAAAATTTCATTAGGAGGCAGGAATGTGGCAGACAGTGGATGCCTTGTTGGATATGTAGTATCATGCAGGCATTTAACCATGGTTAAATACTGGTTCATATACTCATATTTGCGTGAGGCTTCTGCGAGTTTGTCCATTTTTACTCCTAAGGGCAATTCCAGAGCCTCCAATTGTGAAATGGGCAGAACAGTACAGCTCCTCACGCTTTTTTATTTTCGGTAAACTATTAACATGACTACGACCTACGGTGGAGGAGCGCGCGTGAGTTACAAACTACAATAAAATGAGAAAAACTTACAAAAAGCTAATCAAATCAATGATTATCGGCGTGGCTATGCTCACCAGTATCAATGCCGCAGCACAAGTGAACTGGCAGTTTCAAATTGGCGGTATGTATTCAAAAAAATATGGCATGTATAGCCTTGACGAAAAAAGCGGCAGTGGAGAATTGTCAGGAACCATTCTGCTTCAAATTCCAGTCAAGCAACAGTTCTTTATCGAAACAGGTTTAGGCTGGCGACACAAACTCGTGCTCTGTCAAGCAGAAGACTGCAAATTCGACCCCGACAATTACAATTACAAAGACTTTGACAGCGACTTCGCCGATTTTCTCGAACTGCCCATAAAGGCTGGTTACAAGTTACAACTCAACGAGAAGAATGCCTTTGACTTCGGCTTCGGTCCTTACTTGTCGCTGGCATTTAACAAACCCGAATGTTTTAATAATTCATCATTCTCCGCAGGTCTCAACGCTTCCGTTGCTTTTAGGCACAGGTGCATGAGCTTCGGCGTATCGTGGCAGAACCCAATATTCAAAAACGGGCTGAACGACTACCACAGAAATTCAGTCACGGTCACCATTGGCATCAACTTCAAAGGACGCAAGCCAAACTGGGACAAAATCATGGACGGACTGAGTGTAGCAGGCGCTGTACTCGAAGGTGCAACCCAAGTGGCCAGTGCCTTCACTGGCAATTCGGTAACATCATACAATGCAAATGACTATGACAGCACCGATAGCAACCACTCAAATACATCAGGAAACAAGTCTATGGGTAAAAAGTACAACATTGCCGAGCAACAACACTGCAATTCTGATAAACGGGTGTATGAACAATACGACTCTCAGTTGGCAATGGATGAAGCAGGTAATAGGCATATGAATGACAGAGATAGAAAAGAGGTTAAAAGAAAAATGAGAGCGTTGAGACTAAAATGGGAAGCAAAAGGATACTCTTTTCCACATTCAACAAGAGAGAATTAAAGGTGATAGCATTCCTAAATAAAAACTTTGCAACATAGAACTTCTATTTGACAAGAATGGCTACTGGTCTGACAATCTTAACGACTGGCTACAACCGCTTCTTATCGTTGCCATCTAAGTAGGAATGGCATTTGCTCTGAAAATGGATTTGTATGATGATAAGCGAAAAGGAAGCATATTTGAAATCTTAATCTGAAAAACTATTCCGCTTTATCATCGTATGATAATATTTAATGACACCCCCTATAGCAAACATTTCTAAGTTGCGTAAGGGGTGTCGTATTTACTACACCCAATACAACACAAAAGCGTTTCTCCCAAGTTTAGTGGTATAAAAGCATCCTAATCGATTAAACAAACTGATAAAGCCTTTATGAGACACACAAAGAATGTGGTGGTGTGTGCATTGCAAAAATTATGGGGAAAGTGAGTATTTGTTTATTTTATTCGTAACTTTGTTTTTGGTTAAACGAATATGGAATTATGACGAAAAGATTATACTTGTTGCTTGCGCTGCTTCTGTGCATCTGCACGATGGGCGCAGCCAAGACTACGGTGGTGAAGAATGCATCATCAATGACGCGTACTGGCACTTACCGCATCACTAAGGAACTGAAAGCCAACAACATCAAAATAGGCGATGAATCTACCATCATTTTCGCTGGCGGACGCATCACGGGTGCCACTATCAAGGCTCGCAACTTGAAAGTGGTGGTTCCCGACGGCAAAACGTATTTCAACGGCTGTCGGTTGTCGGGCAATATCGTCAACTCCAAACTGAAAGCCACCAACTTCGGTTGCAAGGCAGATATGCGCACGCTGAGCAAAAGCAACTGGACCTACAAGGGTTTGCCTCGGCAAACGCTCAAATACCGCACCGGCACCGACAACTTCAAGGCGATGGCGTGCCTTGCCACATTCCTTAGCGGTAGCACGAATGTGGATTTTGAATGGAACGGCAATTTCTTCACCGCCCATCAGCCATCGGCGGCCATCTATGCCCCACCCTTTATCAGAATTGAGAGTTGCAAAAATTTGGCGATGCACGGCGGCACGCTGATTAGCGGCATCCGCTTTATCGACTGTAGCAACATCGAGGTGAGCGATATGCGCTTTGTGGGCTATCACGAATGTCACGACTTTCCTGCTATCCACATTTCGGGCAACCCTGCAAAGGCTATCAAGGTGAACGGTGTGGCATATTCCGTGGCTCGTGGCGGAAAATACGAATGGGCTAACAACTGCTACTACTACGGCACCGACGGCACAAAAGACCTCGGTTTGGCGGCTGAAGGCATCATTTTCGACACCAGTTCGCCAAAAACCTCTTGCACAGGCATCAATGTGCATGATTGCCACTTTGAAATGCGGCTCAATGGTGTGGTGCTCGGCATGAAGCGCACCAACTATAACCAGGTGGGCAAAGTGAGTGGCGCAAAAATCACCAACTGCACTTTCTCGCACCATTATTTCCAGCCAATAGGTATGCACGCCGAAAATGTGGTGGTGGAAAACGTGAGTGGCGACTATGCGCTCCAGCCCATCGACATCTCCACCCTGTCGCACAATGTGGTGGTGCGTGGTGCTTCGTTCACCGACCTTTTCTACGGGCCAAAGCAAGAGGCTGAACCTGCCTACGCCAGCCAGTCGTACAACAATCGCATCGAGAACAGCAGTTTCACCATCAACAGGAAATACCACCTTATCGGTATGGACAGTTACGCCCTGAATGCGGCTGAAGGCAAAGTTGGCGACACGTTTATCGTTAAAAACTCCACCTTCAATTTCTTCACCGACACCTACGGCACTTTCGTGGTGCGCACCTGTGCCGACCGTGTGCGCTTTGAAAACTGCAAGTTGAATATCAACCTCAAGAAGCAGACCGACGGCAGCAGTCCCTACTGCATCATGAGCATCTTTGCCGCTCTTGCCACCAAAGCCACCAGTCCGAAAGTGGAACTGGTGAACACCGACATCGAAATCAACGGCGCAGCATCTTCAAGCGCAGGACGCATTTCCAACCCATTTGCCTACCTGTTCAGCAAAATCGGGGCGAAATCCTATTCCGTCAGCCTCGAACAGTGCAATATCCACGGCACGGCAAGGGTTGATTGGAGCCTTTTCGAGCAAATGGAATCGGTCAGCATCAGCAATTCACAAATTTCAATCGGCGGCTGCGACAACCACGGCTATTACATCAACGCACCCAAACGCCTGCAAATCACAGGCACCACCTTCACAGGCCGACTCGGAAAATACAACACCCTCGTGGGCGTGCCCAATGTGAAAGACTACAGCCACAGCATCGACAACACCACAGTAGATGCAAGCGTGAGCAAACTGTTCACCACATCGCCCGACCGCCGCCACACCCGCATCACCAACGTGCGCACCCGCACCACCAACCGCTCCATCACTAAATAAAGGCGACTTTCCACCATGGAATGGCACTCTTAAAAAAACAAAAACTTTATTCTCACATAAAAAATAACTATCAGTGCCACCCCAAAAAGAAACAATTCTTATTAACGTGGAATCACGTTTAACAATTCTATTAATACACAAAAGTAATCAAATATGAAAAATCCTTTTAAAGGCAACACTCTGGCGTGTGGACTCTTAGGCTTTATCCTCGGCATAGGGGTAACATTCGGCGCACAACAAATCTGCTCCCATAAAACGTGGGAGAAATCGCACCATGTTTGTTGGTAGTTCAGTGATTCAATATTGGGTATTGGTTGTCCGTTCTTCTTGTAATATGATACAACATATCGTTTCCAATCCTTGTATGCGCTCAGCACAATATACAAAGGAATGTTATAACAGGCAATACACGATGTGAACCAAACAAGGTATTCTTTAGACACACCAAGTTCATTATTGTACCACGTCACAGTTTTTCGTCCATTATCCGTTCCGCTGTATTTGTTATATATTTCAACGGCTTTTTTGTATCCTTCGAATAATATCATTACCTTTGTAATCTTCTTAACATAAATATACGTCATTATTAGAAAAATGAAATACTTAGGGGTTGATTATCTGTACAATTTGGACGAAAAGAAGATTGCGATTTCTCAATTTACCAATAGGGGAATCGAATGTGTTTTACTCTTCTCTCAAGAAATCCAATTAGTTGAAATCGCCATATCCCGTGAAGTTCTATTCAGGGAATTAAAAGTTCCTTTTAATGAAAAGGTGTATGATATATTTGATATTACTTCAAATGTAAATTACAGTATTGAAAATGACGATGTTCGTATCACCAATAAATCATTTGTTGATACTTTTGTTTCTGAACTTACCGAAAGTTTATATCATATTGAAATAAATCTGATTGGTACAATCTTATTACAACTTGAAAAAGAGAAAAATGATTTTGCGTAAGATATTAAGGGAAGATGCCTTGTTGAGTGGCAAAAGTGAGCAGTTAAATAGTCTATTCAGTCTTGAATTATTAACCGAGTTAACGTCATATGTCATTCGTGATAATAAAGGAAATAAGATACAAGAATTTAATACTGCCCGATGTGCCAATAATGGATTCAATATTATTTGTAATGGTATTGTTCGATATATCAATAGTCTGTTAACCAATAAATGCATCCATTCTGACAACACTCATTAGATATTTGGACCAACTGAAGTATTGTCGTCAAGACAGTAGATATAGTTATAATGGCACAGTACTTAATTGCATTGTGCCATTTTTTCATACCATCTATTTACAGGGACAACATGTATATCATTTCCTATTTTTTTTGGAGGGGAGGTGGGGAAAAAATAAGGTGGGAAAATCTTTGGGATTTTCTCACCTTTGGAGGATTAGTGATTCGGCTGGGACTCAAACCCAGGACCCACAGCTTAGAAGGCTGTTGCTCTATTCAGCTGAGCTACCGAACCAGATTCTTCTTGGCTTGATGCACAAGAACGTTCTTTAGCGCAGTTACGGGGAGTGCCCGATACTTTTGCGACTGCAAAGTTAATAACTTTTTCGTTCCCCACCAAAATTTTCGCCAATTTCGCCTAATTTTTCGGGTGGAAATGAAGTGGAAATGCGCAATGAGTGCTGTCGTGTGCCGTAAATTAGCGTTGGAAGTAGGATTTTGGGAGTTGGCGCATGTTGTAGCGCGATGCCATGGTTTCGCCATAGGCACCTGCCGAGCGAATGGCGAAGATGTCGCCTCGCTTCGACACTGGCAATTTCTCGTCGTGGGCAAACACGTCGCTTGATTCGCAAATCGGCCCTACCACATCATACACATCGCTGGCAGTGTCGTGTGACGAGATGTTTTGAATCACATGGTGCGCCTGGTATAGCGCAGGGCGAATCAGGTCGGTCATGCCGGCATCGAGAATCACAAATTTCTTGTTGCGGTTTTCTTTCACAAACACCACACGGGCTATCAGCGAGCCGCATTGTGCCACAATGGAGCGTCCGAGTTCGAAGTGAAGTTCCTGACCTTTGCGGAGTTTGAGTTTGTGCTTGAAAGTGTTGAAGAAATGCTCAAAATCGGGAATGGCATTCACATCGGGCTTCACGTAGTCGATGCCAAGTCCGCCGCCCACGTTAATCATTTCAAAATGAATGTCGTGACGGTCGAAATAGTCGAGCAAACCATTCACGCTGTCGCAAAGCATACTGAATGGTTTCATGTCGGTGATTTGCGAGCCCACATGGAAGTGTAAGCCACGCAAGTGGATATTGGGCAGCGAGAGAGCTTTGTTCACAGCCGTGGAGAGCATTTCAATGTTGATGCCAAACTTGTCTTCCGCCGTGCCTGTGGTGATGTAGCGGTGGGTGTGGGCATCGATGTCGGGGTTCACACGGATTGAGATATTTGCAACTTTTCCTTTTTTGCCAGCCAACTCATTGATTACTTCCAGTTCAGGCACCGACTCCACATTGAAACTGTAGATGTCGTTGTCCAAGCCAAGGTTGATTTCTGGGTCGGTTTTTCCCACGCCTGAATATACCATGCCATTAGCGGCAAAACCCGCAGCGAGTGCAGCACTGATTTCGCCACCACTCACGAGGTCAACGCCAAAGCCCTTTTTCGCGATTTCTTCAAGAATGGTCTTGTTGCCGTTTGCCTTCACGGCATAATGCACCTTGAAAGGATGGCCTTTGATTTGACGGTTGATTTCGTCGAGCGTCTTGTTGAGCAACTTCAAATCGTAGTAGTAAAATGGAGTTGGCGTGTCTTGAAATGTTTGTAGCGGAAAACGATACATAATGTTATTATATTTGAGTAGTAGAACATTTCCTCTCGAAAATGATAGAAGTCTAAATTTCTTGAATATATGGAGTGTCAGAAAAAACACATCATAGCGTGGGAACATGTCACCTACGCTATGGTGTTATCGTTTTTTTGGTGATGCGCCCCATTGAGTTATTCCGTTTCCTCTTCTGAGGTGAAAGCGTTCCAGCCCTGTGCGCGAATGGCAATTTCGGCATCGTCGCGAGTGACCATAAATGCGCCAAGTTCGGGCTTGGTGATGCGTCCAATCAGTTTGGCTGACTTCATCTTTTGCACCTTCTCGTGGTCGGTGAGCGGAACGGTAAAGAGCAATTCGTAATCCTCGCCACCATTCATCGCCGCTGTCACGAGGTTCATGTTCAGTTCCTCAGCCATCACTGCGGTTTGATAGTCGATAGGAATACGGTCTTCATAGATGCGGCATCCCACATTGCTATCCTTGCAGATGTGGAGCAATTCGCTCGACAGGCCGTCGCTCACGTCCATCATGGCTGTGGGCTGAATGCCGAGTTCTTTGAGTTCGGCAATCACATCACGGCGAGCCTCAGGCTTGAGTTGGCGTTCGAGAATGTATTCACGGCCAGAGAAGTCGGGTTGGAAGTCCTTCTCTCCTGCGCCAGCCTCACGCTCGCGCTCCAGCAGTTGGAGACCCATATAGGCTGCACCGAGGTCGCCACTCACGCACACGAGGTCGGTGTCTCTTGCACCGCCACGATACACAATCTTGCCCTCTTCGCCCTCGCCAATACAGGTGATGGAGATAATCAATCCTGTGACCGATGCCGAGGTGTCGCCACCCACAATATCAACGCCATATTGCTCACAAGCCAAGCGAATGCCGGCGTAGAGTTCGTTGATATGCTCAACGGTGAAACGCTTCGAGATGCCGAGCGACACGGTGATTTGCTTTGGTTGGCCGTTCATGGCATACACATCGCTGAAGTTGACCACAGCCGCCTTGTAACCCAGGTGGCGAAGTGGCGTGTAAGTCAAGTCGAAGTGAATGCCTTCGAGCAGCACATCGGTGGTGACGAGTGCGCGCAAGTTGCAGTCGCTGCTGTAGTCGAGCACTGCGCAGTCGTCGCCCACGCCCATTTGCGTAGTTGAATTTTTGATTTGAACATCCTTGGTGAGTTGCTCAATCAGCCCAAACTCACCAAGGGTAGAAATTTCAGTTTCGTTCATTTTAGTGTTGTTACGCCTCACACAAATCTCACAGATTTTTCTGCTTCGTCCTCTCGCAGATCCCACAGATCTCACAGAGGTTTATTTTGTTCACACAGATTCAACAGATTCAACGGAAAAACATCAAATCATTATTCCGTGAAATCTGTGAGATCTGTGTGAGGCTGTCGATTATAACTCTTCGAATTGGTTGATGATTTCTTCCATTACCATCGACATGATTGGCTCTGCCTTGGCTGCTGCGATTTGCACTTCTTCGTGGCTTACCTTCACCACTTCGATGCCTTCGCCGCCGAGGTCGGTGATTACCGACATGCCAAACACCTCCATGCCCATGTGGCGTGCCACAATCACTTCTGGCACGGTGCTCATGCCCACTGCATCACCACCGATGCGAGAGAAGTAGCGGTATTCGGCTGGGGTTTCGAATGTAGGGCCTTGTGTGCCCACATACACACCTTCCATCAGGCGAATATTCTTCTCTGCCGCAATCTCTTTCGCCTTCTTAATGAGGCGGTGGCTGTAAGGCTCGTCCATGCTTGGGAAACGTGGACCAAGTTCGTTATAGTTTTTGCCACGCAATGGATGCTCTGGGAAGAGGTTGATGTGGTCGTTGATAATCATCAAGTCGCCGATGCGGAACTCTGGGTTCATACCGCCTGCTGCATTCGACACGAAAAGTGTCTTCACGCCCAACTTGTTCATCACACGCACTGGGAAAGTGGCTTCCTTCATGCTGTAGCCCTCATAGAAGTGGAAACGGCCTTGCATAGCCATGATGTACTTGCTACCGAGGTTACCAAAAATCAAGCGGCCACTGTGGCCCTCAACTGTTGACACAGGGAAGTTAGGAATTTCCGAATAAGGGATTGCCTCCTTTATGTCGATATGCTTCACAAGTTCTCCCAAACCAGTGCCCAGGATAATTGCTGTTTTAGGCATTTCGCCCACTTTTTCTGTAATATAAGCTGCGGTTTCGCTAATCAGTTCTAACCAGTTTTTTTCTTGTTCCATAATATTGTTGGTTTAGTTTCAAAATAAATAATTGGGGATATATCACGCCGGTGCCACATGTCGGTAAAGTGTGTGCTGCACCGTCATTTGTTGTAAAAAAATATTATTCTTCAGTAGGGGCGTTGATTTTCGCCTCAAGCACGTGTATAAACTCGTCCTCGTTCACATTCACCGTCACCCTGATAGGAATGAAGTAGATGTATGAGCGCATTTCAATCGGAAAATATGGATTGTTGAGAATGCGCACCGCGTCTTTCTCGGTGGTGACAATGAATTTTTGCGCACCTTGCAACTCGTTGAAAATCTTGATAATGTATTTAAAATCCTCACGAGTGTAGTCGTGGTGGTCGTCGTAATGAATCACCTTCACCTGCGCATTGAAACTACGCAGATACTTCACGAATGGGCGCTGGTTGGCAATGCCGGTAAGTCCTAAAATCAGGTCGTTCGGTCCGAGGAACGACAGGTTTTCGAGCAGCACCTGCGAAATGGGGAACACGGGCTTAGGATAAGCGTATTCGATGCGCGAGAAATAGAGCTTTTGCGATGGATAGAGGTCCAAGTTCTTACTGCTCAACTTCATATCCAGTGGCGAAATGTCGTAAGGGCACTTGGTCACTATCACGATATCCGCCTTCAAAATATAGCGGAATGGCTCACGGAGCGTGCCCAAAGGCAAGAGGCGGTCGTTGTGTGGAGGTCGGTTGTAGTCCACCAGCACGATGTTTACCTTTGGCTTCACATAGCGGTGCTGGAAAGCGTCGTCGAGCAAAATCAAATTGATGTCGGGGTCGAGTTTCAGCATTTCGTGAATACCCTTTCTGCGGTCTTCACACACAGCCAGCGTAATCAAGCCCAAGAACTTATGGTAAATTTGATACGGCTCGTCGCCCAGATCCTTTGGTCCGAGCGTTTCACGCGCCATGATAAAGCCGTGAGTTTCGCGCTTGTAGCCACGGCTGAGCACACCGATGTGGTATTTCTGGCACAGTTCCTCCACGATGTATTCCACATGTGGCGTTTTGCCAGTGCCGCCCACCGTGATATTGCCCACCGACACTACCGGCACATCAAACGACTCCTGCTTGAGTATGCCCATGTTGAAGGCGGCGTTGCGCAGCCAAACCCCAGCCCCGTAAAGCCACGAGAATGGAGTGAGGATCAGTTCAACTGCGGTCTTGCGCTGTTCTTTGTTTAATATTTTAGTTAAAAATTCCTTCAATTTCAGATTGAGATAAAATGAGATTATTTCAGTTCGGTTTCGGGGAGCAGACACAAAATGTGGTCGCGGTGCAGAATAGCCTGAATGCTCTCGTAGTAGGCGTAGAACATGCCCATGTCGCGCTTCATCTTCTCAGTGGTGCGCATTTGCATATACTTTCCGAGCATCGCCATCATGTTTTCCTCCATTGTAGGATAACATTCCACGCTGTAGTAGCCGGTGTTGAGCCCCGCTTTCTTTGCTGTCCACTCTATGGCATCGGCAAGCGAGCCAAATTGGTCGATTAAACCTATCTTTTTAGCAGAGATACCGTCCCATACGCGTCCGCCACCTATTGCCTTGATTGAATCCTGCTTCACTTTTCTGCCATCGGCACAGCGTTTGGTAAACAGTTCGTAACCTTCGTTCACGCTGTTTTGAATCGACTGGCGTTGGGCTGGTGTGAGTCGTTTCGAGAGCACACCCATCGCCAAGAGGTCGGCGTTTTCGTTGGTTTTCACCACTTCCACATTCACGCCAATTTTGTTTTCCACCAAATCCTGTGCGCAAGGTATCACGCCAAATATGCCTATGCTGCCCGTGATGGTGGTGCTGTCGGCAAATATACGGTCGGCGCCACACGAGATGTAGTAGCCGCCCGAAGCCGCATAGTCGCCCATCGACACGGCGAACGTCTTACCCGCCTTTTTGAAGTTTTCGAGGGCGTGCCAAATTTGCTCGGAGCCAAATGCGCTGCCGCCGGGCGAGTTCACACGCAGCACCAGTGCCTTCACATCGTCGTTGCGCTGGAGTTTGCCGATGCAGTCCACCAGTTGTTCGCTGTCGATGCCTTCGCCTGGTGTGCCGCCGTCGATTTCACCGCAAGCATACACCACTGCTATCACGCCGTCTTTATTTTCGCCAGCGTCGTAGTTGGTGGCAAGCATTTGTGGCGAAACGAAGTTCAGGTCGTCGGTCTCCTTCACGTTGGTGAGTTTGCGAAGACGGTTCTCAAATTCGGGGCGATAGATTTTCGCGTCCACCAAATGGCGCTTAATCAGAGTGTCGGCTGGCTGCACCAGCAGTATGCTATCCACGTATTGGTTGAACGCGCCACGGTCAATCTTTCTGGCGTCTGCCATCTCGTTTTCAATCACGCCCCAGATGTTGCCCAGATACAGTTGCTGCTGTTCGCGGTTTTCGGGACTCATGGCGTTGAGCATGTAAGGCTCCACGGCGCTCTTGTAGGCACCCACACGAATCACCTGCATTTCCACGCCTATGTTGTCGAGCACTTTCTTGAAATAGGGCGTACACGAAGCCATGCCGTGAACATCCACCGCACCCACAGGGTTGATGAAAATGCTGTCGGCTGCCGTAGCCACATAGTAGTCGCCTTGGTCGAAGCCCATGTTGCCGTAGGCATATACCCATTTTTTGCTTTTCTTGAAATTGACGATGGCTTTTCTGATGGCACGCAGTGTGGCAGGAGCAGCTTGCACGCCATTGCAGTTGAGCACCACGCCGTCGATGTTGTCGTCGAGCATCGCCACACTGAGCGAGCGTTCAATATCTTGCAGACTGGCGCCTTTTTCCGATCCTTGAAGTATCGCTATCAATTCGTTGACGCTACTCACTTCCTCGCTGCGTTCTTCCACAGCACCACTCAAGTCGATTTTGAGAATGGAATGGCTTTTCACCGTGGCGGTGCCGCGACCCATCGACAGCGAAATCGACACGCCGAGCATCAGCACGCAAAGCATAGCCACCATGATAGCAATAAAGGAGCCCACAAACGAGCCACATATAATCAGGAAAAATTTCTTCAACATAGCGTTAAAATTTGAACCAGTGGTTTTAAAAACACGCCCTTTTCCGCAAGGGCAGATATTCAATCATACAAAGATAATGGTTTTTTCACAACTTTCCCTCCATAATCCATAAAAAATCACGCTTTTCACATTAATAAAGTAGAAAATAGCCAATTCCTCTGCGCAACAGACCTATAATCTCCACCTAACTCAACAAGCCAAAGGCGAAAGCACTGAAAAACTATAAAAATAGTGAATGAAGAAGTAGAGGTTTTGTGGGGGCTTGTAGCCGTTGGAAACGGCTGATTATGGTTAACTCCATGCAAGCGAATGAAGCTCCGCAGGAGCGAATGAGCGCAGCTTGGAGATTGCACTAAAGAGGGTATGAGCCTCGTAGAGGGTCGGTTATGGTCAAAACTATTGATGCTACCACGACCGACCGTCTCCGACGCTCGCCACTATATTTGGACCTGTCTCCAAGCTGCGCTCGCAAGCGAGCTTGCATGGAGTTAACCACAATATGCCGTTTCCAACGGCTCTAAAATCCCTCTTTTCGACTTTTTCAGTGCTTTCGCCAAAGGCATGTCCCTACGTCAGAGCGAAATCGCATATTTGGAGCGTATTTTTCCTGTGTGATGAAGATTTCCGTGGTGGGTTTGGGGTGGCTGTGGGCACTACCAAGAATTTTCACTAACTTTGTGGCAAAATTTTTATTGAAAAAAGATATGGAAATTAGCCTTATTGTGAATATTACTTTTCTTGTTGCCATCGCACTGGTGCTGAGTATGATGCTCCGCTGGGATTTGCAGATGCTCCAGCAGCACAGTTTCAGCACAGCCGACTACTACGACTGGCTACGCTCCACCGACGAAACCTGCTCCACCAAGCGCATCGTGATGCTGGCGGTGCTGATTGGCAGCACCACCACTTATGCCAAGGAATCGTGGTTGGTAATGGCACTTTTGGCCACTGTCACCCTCGCGCTCGCCACCTTCTTGCTCAAGCAGCAACGCAAGCAGTCACTCCACTTCAGCAAGCGCATGGCAATCAACAGTTTCACCACGCTTCTCATCGCCTGCATTTTCACCACTATTGTGGCAATTATGAGCGAAACGCCCGAACTGAAAATGCTCAATAGCGTTTACAGTGTTCTGTTTTTCGCCACCTTCTCCTATGTGTTTTCGCTCATTGCCAACTGGCTTGTGAGTTTGTTCACAAAAAAAGATGCGAAATAAGTTATCTCTATTCCAGTCATTATTTGTAATTTTGCAGTTGGTTTCTTTCAGAAAAGATTCTGAAAAGAGCATCAAAGTGAACTATAACTGAACTAAAAAAACATATTTATCAAATGAATATAGTTGTTCTCGCTGGTGGTACCAGCACCGAAAGAAAAGTGTCAATCGTTTCTGGCACAAATGTTTGTAAGGCACTCCGCGAAAAAGGTCACCGCGCTGTGTTGGTTGATGTGTTCTGTGGCGTAGAGAATGCCGACGCTGCCGACTTTTTCCCTGCCGACTACGATGTGGATAAGGCAAGCGCCTACATGAGCAGTTTCGACGACCAAATCGACGCTATGGTGGCAAGTCGCCGCGCCTTCTTCGGACCAAACGTGATTGAGATGTGCCAGCAAGCCGACATCGCTTTCCTCGCCCTGCACGGCGCTAACGGTGAAGATGGCCGCATTCAAGCCACTTTCGACTTGATGGGCATTCGCTACACTGGCACTGGCTACCAGAGCAGCGCACTGGCAATGGACAAGACCATCACCAAATACATTTTCCAAGCCAAGGGCGTGCCTACCGCCAAGGGCTATGAAATCAGCCGCGATGCCGCTTTGGCCACTCCCGACGACAGAGGTCTCACCTATCCTGTGATTGTGAAGCCCGCATGTGGCGGCTCAAGCGTGGGCTGCACCATCGCTGCCGATGCCGAGCAATTCAAGACTTCGGTTGCCACCGCGTTTGCCCTTGAGGGAAAAGCCGTGGTGGAGGAATTTTTCAAAGGCCGTGAGTTTTCTGTGGGCGTAATCGAGGGCAAGGCGCTGCCTGTTATCGAAATCGCTCCAAAAGATGGTTGGTACGACTATAAGAACAAATATGTGCCAGGTGCCACTATCGAAACATGCCCTGCACAAATCACCCCAGAGCAAACCACCCGTATGCAGCACCATGCTGAAGAGGCGATGAAGGCACTCGGCATCACTGGCTACGGCCGCATCGACTTCCTGATGAACGAGCAGGGGCAAATGATTGTGCTTGAGGCCAACACGCTCCCCGGCATGACAGCCACCAGCCTCCTTCCACAAGAGGCGGCAGAGGTGGGTGTGCCTTACGGCGACCTTTGCGAAAAACTTATCGAAATATCGTTGAAGAATTTCAAAGCATAAAATAATTTCTGAAAAATGAAGAATCTTTCATTAGCAAATATTGCAGCGGCTGCCGGTGGGCAATATGTGGGTCCTGCCGAAATGCAGTCATTCGAGGTAACCGCCATAGAATCAGATAGCCGCAAGGTGCCAAAGGGTGGCTTGTTTGTGGCTATCAAGGGTGAGCGTGTGGATGGACACAAGTTCATCGACCAAGTGATTGCAAACGGCGCGGCGGCGGTGCTGTCGGAAATCGACCTCGGCGAAAAGCCGTTCCCCTACATTCGTGTGGGCTCATCGCTGCAGGCAGTGAAAGATATTGCGGAGTTCTATCTCAAGCAGCTCCACATTCCCGTTATAGGCATCGCTGGCAGCGTGGGCAAAACCAGCACCAAGGAGATGGCTTACAGTGTGCTTCGCCAAAAATTCAATGTGCTGAAAACCGAGGGCAATTTCAACAATGAGCTGGGCGTTCCACTCACCATTTTCCGCCTTCGCGACGAGCACGAGATGGCGGTGCTGGAGATGGGTATCAGCGACTTTGGCGAAATGCACCGACTGGCGAAAATCGTGCGCCCCAACACCGTGATTATGACCAATATCGGCTACTGCCACTTGGAGAATCTGATTGACCGCGACGGCATTTTGAAGGCGAAAACCGAGATTTTCGACTTCCTCGAAAGCGATGCGCACATCATTCTCAATGGCGACGACGACAAGCTCGCCACCATCACCGATGTGCGTGGCATCAAACCGGTGACTTTCGGTTTCGCTCCTGAGCGCGACATTTGGGCTGATGAACTGAAGAGCCTCGGCTTGAAGGGCACGGCTTGCCATATCCACACTCCTGTGGGTGACTTCCACGCCACGGTGGGTATGCCTGGCCGCCACATGGTGGCTAACGCTTTGGCTGGCACCGCTGTGGGATTGGCTTACGGACTGACGCTGGATCAAATCAAGACTGGCATCGAGGCGAACGAGTCGCTCTCTGGCCGCTTCAACATCATCGACACCGACCGCTACACCATCATCGACGACTGCTACAACGCCAACCCTGTGTCGATGAAGGCGTCGCTCGAAGTGCTGCAAGACGGTGCCAACCGCCGTGTGGCAATTCTTGGCGACATGGGCGAACTTGGCGAAAACGAGAAGGCACTGCACGCCGAGGTGGGCGCATTTGCCGCAGGCCTGAACATCGATGCCATATATTGCGCAGGTCCTCTTTCAGAGGCGATTAGCGACGAGGCAAAGAAAACCGCCACACCTAAAGACATTCGTCACTTTGCCACACGCGCCGAGTTGATGGAAGCGCTCCCCACCTTGCTCCACGATGGCGACACCATACTCGTGAAAGCATCACACTTCATGCAATTCACCCAAATCGTCGACCAACTCAAGAAATAAAGTCAACGAGTCAACAGGTCAACGAGTCAACAGGTCAACGAGTCAACAGGTCCACGAGTTTTTTGGGGGGCGGATGGGTCAGATTGGGTCTGTTATGGGTCCGAAGGGTCTGAAAACTAAACACCTATTTAATCCATTAAATCCTATTTACACCTATTTAAAAATAAATTATAAAAAAATAGGCGATAATGGATTTTTAATGGATTAAATAGGTGTTTCAACTCCCATCAGACCCAAAACCGACCCTTCAGACCCAAGCGGACCCAAAACAGACCCATCCGCCCCCCAAAAAAACTCGTTGACCTGTTGACTCGTTGACTTGTCACGGCTCTTTCATTTAACTTTGGTGTTGTTTAGTAACTGCTTGAATAAGTAGCATTTACCCAAGTCTAATCTGTGGAATATCTAAAAACAGTTTTGTTGGGTGTTATTGAGAGTTGCTTCTAACCGACTAATACTCATGGATATTGAAAATTCAAAGCATTTTTAAATGAAAGAGCCGTGTTGACTTGTAGACTTTTTCACCTCTAAATTCTTGTTTTTTAAAAATATTGTGTATATTTGCGAAGTGAAAGAGGTAGATTGCTTTACTCTTGAATATAGTATTTTATGAATAGAAGAGTGACAAATAGCCCCTAATCAACCCAAAAAACTATTAATCACCCAAAAAACTTTTAGTAATATGAAAAAATTTTTACTATCCACAGTCATTGCGCTGATGGCATTGTGCGCATCGGCGGCGATAGGCGACACCTTCTCGGTAGGGAAGTTGAACTATCAAGTGACATCAAACGGCACGACTGAGGATTATCCTCAAGTCGTGGTCACAGGTCTTAGTGCAGAAGGGAAAGCGATAAGTAGTCTTAACCTTCAAATTCAAAGCACGGTGCTCTACAACGGCACTCGCTACCGCGTCACCGAAATTGGCGCTTACGCATTCTACGCTCAGAAAAATCTTGTTACGTTGTGGGTGCGCTGGGGCATTACGAAAATCAGGAATAATGCCTTTCAGTCTTGCACCAACCTCACACAGGCGAGATTGGCGAGTTCGGTAGATTATATTGAAAGTTCGGCTTTCAACAACTGCTCATCGTTGAAGTATGTGTTTTATGCCAATACTTATTTCATAGATTCTCATTATGCTACAAATTGTATGCCTAATAATTCGGGCATGATCCTTTTAGTGAGTAATGCTGCAAAGAATACTGTGGAACGAGCCAAAGGAATTTCTGCGTTTAAAAAATTTGCCACTATTTATCGTAATCACGAAGCGTTCGATTTTGCGTTTACCGATGGTGGATACTATGTGGCAAGTACCTTACCGGACGACAAACCAACGAAAAACCGGCATGGCGTTTTCAAATTAGTGGGTTTGAATTCTTCAAACGCGGAGTATGCTCCCACCGCAAGTTCCTATACGGTAGATGGTTATACCTACGATTTGGCAGAAGTCACCTACAACGCTTGTGAGTCGAATTCCAATCTGAAAACGGTGGATTTATCAAGGCTTTCGCATTTGAGAGAAATTGGCGACTACGCTTTTAAAGGTTGCTCTGCGCTGACTACGATTAAATTAAATTCGTCAACATCTTTGGGTATTAGAACAGAGGCTTTTGCCAACTGCACATCGCTGACCACTCTAAACTTGACGAGCAATGTGTATGATATTTACGGCTCGGCGGTGAATGGGTGCAGCAATCTTAAAACAATAACTGTGAGCACTCTCAACAAGCACCTGTGCGATGTGAATGGCATCGTGTATAGCAAGGACAAAACTGAATTGGTGAGGTGTCCTCCGGGCCACAATACCACGATATTTAACCATTCTTCGTTTCCATCAACCCTGAAAAAGATTGGCCTTCGCGCATTTGCGACGTGTAAAAAGATTCAGAGGATACATATTCCTTATGGGGTGAAAACAATTGAGATGTGCTTTCAGGAATGCACCGGTCTCACCACTTTGCAGATTCCAAGTAGCGTTACAGATTTTGGTTATGCTATGTGGGGTGATATTCCCAACCTTACATATTTTTACTACAATTTCTCGACACCGCCTTCGGGAATGCCTTATGGCCCTTATAGCAGCGCTCCACGAATCACGCTTTATGTGCCCGACGAAGCGATTGAAGCCTACAAGAAGGCCACATATTGGAGCACGTGGAAATACATCAAAGGCGGGGCCTACGATGTCACCACCAATGATGCTATAGAAACCTTGCGCTACACTATCCACAGCAATAAGGCGGGAACCATCAATGGCAACTCGTATGCCGGCAGGGCGATGCTGGTGTATGCCCCCGACCCAACGGTTTACTCACAAACTTATGCTGTGCCCGACCACGTGACACTTGCCAATGGTAAAAAGTATGCCGTCACTGCCATCAACTCCAATGTGTGCAGCGGTGGTATGCGCGCTTCTGCCACCCTCACGCTCGGAGCCAATGTGGACTCCATATTCTCCAATGCCTTCCGGGGAAAGACCATGCTCAAAGAGCTTAAACTCAACTCCAAGTTGACGTATATCGGTGTGAATGCGTTCTACGACTGCCGCATCGCCAACGATTTGGCTCTGCCTTACGGTTTCAAAAAACTTTCCTCAGGCGCGTTTTACAACAATTCGTTTAAGCGCTTTCTGATTCCAGGATCGCTAATATCGCTGGCTAACACTTGCCTTGCGAGAAACAACTATCTGGAAGAATTAGTCATCAACGACCCATTTTGGGCAAATTACACAACCTGGGACTTGACCAAAATACCCACATCGTGCAAACTCTATGTGCCTGTGGGCAGCGAAGAGGCATACAAGAAAAATGAAAAGTGGGGCAAGCTCAATGTGATGGAAGGCTCCTACGACTTCACCTACAATAATGCAGACCCTTACGGAACCATATATCACATGACGGTGACCAGCGGCACGCCACTTACCGTAGATGGCGTGACCTATGCCGGCAAGGCGAAATATGTGTATCACCCAGCGAATATGACGCTTGAGCGTTACTCGACTTTTGAATGTGACAACTATGAAACCGACAGGACTAATGGCGGATCTAAAAAGTATCTGATGACAGAGTTTGGCGACAAAGTGCTGAAATGGTGTGACCAAGTGACAACTATGAGAGTTGACAGAATGAAGCATTTGGAGCGCATTGGCAAGAGTGCCTTCGAACTTTCTGGTGTCACGCAATTCACCGTGCCAGCGTCGTGCACCTCTATCGGCGATGAGGCGTTCTTTGATTGTAGAAAACTCTCCGAACTGATGCTGATGCGAAATCAAAACCGCACTTATGGTTTTCGCTTCTATGGGCGTAATGCCTCTGACTTTATGTGTTATGCATATTGGAAAGACCATTACAAAGTGTATTATGAAGCGTGTGATTGGCGGCCTCTATCGGGGTGGCCTTCCCCCAGAGATTTAGTGAATGGCTGGGTACAGATAAATGACGGTTCCACAGTCAGTACATTTGCAATTAATCACCCAGTGGATTGGAATGCATCGGGATTGAATGCCTACATTGTTACCGATTACGATAAGAACAAGAAGATAGCAAGCACCATGAAAGTAGCTATCACCTCCACTGCCTATGGTGGTGTGCTGATTGATGGCTACAAGCAAAACGTCATTTACAAACTCAAGCGCCCCAGCACAGTGCCCACCAATCCCAAGAATTTGCTTCTTGGTGCCCCTGGTGGAGCGGATTTGGATAAGTTTCAAGTGGCCTACGTGTTCGACAAAAAGGATAAGTATTTCTGGAAACCATCTTCTGGCTACAGGGCTGAACCAGGTTCGGCGTTCTTGCGACTGTCTAACACGCAAGCAGGTAACACCACCAAAGTTTACATCGACCGCTGGTTGAAAGCCACAGGCGACATCAATGGCGACGGTGAAGTGAACGTGAGCGACGTTACCGCCCTGATTAACAAAATCCTCGGCAGCAGCACCTATTCCGACGCCGTGTGCGACATCAACGGCGACGGCGAAATCAACGTGAGCGATGTAACCGCCCTGATTAATCTGATTTTGAAGTAAGAAAGACCCTCCCAAGCCCTCCCTGGGAGGGCTTACTGGGGTTATGTCCGATGGGTCTGCTTGGGTCCGTTTGGGTCTGTGAAATAAAATTCACACCTATTTAATCCATTGAAATCCAATTTTCACCTATTTATTTTTTAGGGTGTTAATAGGATTTAATGGATTAAATAGGTGTTTTGCTCCCATCAGACCCATAACAGACCCAAGCGGACCCATAACAGACCCCAAGCAGACCTATTTCCCCAATAAAACTCGTTGATTTTTTTGTTGAATCTGTGTGAGCTTTTTTTTTGTTTCTTGAAAAAAATATGTGTAACTTTGTGGAAAATAGGAGAATTGTGCTCTTATGGAAAACTATTTTATGAATAGAGAGTAACCTAATTCCCTTTAAGCAATTAATTAAAAACCAACTAAAAAATTTTGTGAATATGAAAAAGCAATTACTATTTCTGTTTTTCGCCCTGCTGGCACTGTGTGCCTCGGCGGCAGTGGGCGACAACTTTACGAATGGAAAGTTGAGGTATGAGGTGATGTCGAATGGCACTTCCACCGACTACGGCACCGTGGCGGTGAAGGGGCTTAGCTCTGAGGGCGCTTCCTACAGCAGTCTCGATCTCCAAATCCCTGGCCTTGTGACCTACAACGGCGCGAGTTATAAAGTGGTGAAGGTGTGGGCAAGCGCCTTCAATGGCTCCAGCAACCTGACATACGTGCGAATGCTCTATGGCATGGAGGATGTGAGTGTGGCAGCCTTCCGTAACTGCACAAAACTCCAATCAGTGCAACTTCCAAGTTCGTTAAAGGTGATTAGAAAAAATGCGTTCGAAAACTGTCGCGTATTGAGGTCGGTGTACTACGCCAACCCTACGCCCGACAACAGCACCATCGACGAAACCGCATTCCCAAACAATTCCTCGATGCAGCTTATCGTGCCTCTCACCGATGCCAATTCTGTGGAAAATGCGAAAAAGGTGACAGCATTCAACAAATTCTCCAACATTTATGCGCACCACCAGGCTTTCGACTTCGTTTTCGGCAATGGCACCTATTGCTGTGTGACCAAGGCTCCTGCCAATAAAAATGTGAGTGGCGAGTTTTCTATCGTGGGAATAGATCCAGTAAATTCCGTTTTCAGTCCAACAAGTAGCAGCGAAAATATTGTAGGCTATAATTTCAACTATGCGATTATCGTTGATGGGGCTTATGCTTCAAAATCCCTGAAAACTGTGGATTTATCAAAGCTCGAATACCTCAAAATGGTGGGCAAGTCGGCATTCGAGGACTGCAAGGCACTCACATCGGTGCAGTTGAGCATGAATTTGATAAATATTCGTCCTTACGCTTTCAGTAACTGCACATCTTTGAGATATATCACCCTGCCTGCAAGTGTGAGGGAGTGTAGTGCGTACTTCGTGGATGGCTGCTCAAACCTGCAAGACATTTCGGTGGTAAGTACCAACAAATACTACGCATCGAATCTGGGAATCCTTTACAACAAAGACTTCACCAAATTGATTCGCTGCCCAGAGGGCTTTATGTATGCAAAATTGTTGTACCACAATTTTTTCCCTTCCGCGCTCAAAACCATTGGCCCTTACGCATTTGAGAACTGCAAGTTGATTAAATCAATCTACCTGCCTTATGGCACCACGGGCTTTGGTAGAGATGCTTTCAATAGATGCACATCGCTCACCACGATTAAAATTCCAAGCACTTGTAAGGATTGGGGGGATGATGCATTTCGCGGCGCCACAGCACTGGATACGATGTATGTGAATTTGGAGACTGCTCCAAATATTTCTCAAGACTATTTCAGAGATTGTAAAAAAGGGAGGCTATATATGAGAGTAACTGAATCTGGTAATAGTTACATTAAAGACCCTTGGCTGTGGGGACTTCAAACGCCAGGTGCGTTCGACGTATTATCCACAACTCAATTCAAACCCGAATCTTATCGATACACGTTGTTGGGAGAAAAAGAACAAACTCTCAATGGCTTAAAGTATGGAGGAATAGCGATGTTGGCGTATGTTCCCCCCATTGCTACAGCTGACAATTTGTCAATTAGGGTTCCAAAATATGTTGGCGTAAATGGAGTGAGGTATGCCATAACTGCCATTGGCAGTCAAATTTGTTCAGATGGTTTGAAATCGGAAGTTTCACTTATACTCGGAGAGTTTGTTGAAGATATTCAGAGTTATGCATTAGCTGATCAGCCAAATTTGACTGCTATAAGGTTTAACCCTAATTTGAAGTCTATTGGCCTTGGTGCCTTCAAAAACTGCCGCATTGCCAGTGCCATCAACCTGCCTTATGGCTTCACCACATTAGGTGCCCTTGCATTTAGCGACAATGCCTTACAGATCATCCGTATTCCATCATCGATTAAAAGTATTAGTGGTCAGTTCATCTCAAATAATAAAAACCTTCAAGAAATCGTTCTCAACAGTCCAGAGTTTTCTGGTCAAACATATTGGAATCTTACTGGTATTCCCACATCGTGCAAGCTCTATGTGCCAGTGGGTAGTGCAGAAGCATACCGAAAAAACGTAGCGTGGGGCAAACTCAATGTTACGGAAGGCTCCTACGATTTCACCTTAAATGCTTCATCACCACACAAAACCAAATATCACATTACAGTGACAAGCAGCACGCCACTGACTGTGGATGGAGTGACCTATGCAGGTAAGGCGAAATACGTATATCACCCAGCAAACAAGGATATGACCTATTATTTATTTGAATCCGACAGCTATGTAATAAATGTTACCCATGGCGCATATAAGAAATATTTGGTCACAGAATTTGGCGATCGCGCACTCGAGAACTGCACGAATCTCACAGAAGTGAAGCTTGATAAAATGAAGCACTTAGAGCGCATTGGCAGAAGAGCCTTCTATTCCTCTGGCATCAAGGAATTCACCGTGCCAAGCACATGCACCTATATTGGAGTAATGGCGTTCACATCATGCAAAAGCCTCACAGATTTGGTGCTTTTGAATAACGAAAAGCGCACATGGGGTGGGCAGTTCTATGGTCAAAACGCCAACGGATTCACATGCTATGTGCCGTGGAGGTCGTATTACAAATACCAAAGCAGTATCAGTAACTGGCAGAAGTATGTGGGCGACACAAATATGCCAATCGACCGACTGAACGCATTTGTGTGTGTGGATAATGGTGCCCCTACCTATTCATTCTCGGTACCTCACCCTGTGGATTGGGAAGCATCGGGATTGAATGCCTACACAGTGTATGGCTACGACAAGGCTAAGCGACAGGTCAATACTTTAAGAATGGGTAGAACGCTTGCCGGTGAAGGTTTGCTGATTGACGGCTACAGCCAAAATACCGTTTACAAGCTCAAGCGACCCGCCACCTTGCCCAGCCAACCCACCAATTTGCTTGTGGGCACCAATCTGGAAACGGTGAATGTGTATGACAAGAAAGTGGGCTTCTTGTTCTCACCAAGTTCAAAGTATTTCTGGAGACCATCAAACAATTACAATCTTGTGCAAGGAATGGCTTACTTGCTGCTGTCGGCTACTGATGCTGGTAGCACAGAACGCATTTACGTTGACCGCTGGTCGAAAGCCACAGGCGACATCAATGGCGATGGCGAAGTGAACGTGAGCGACGTTACCGCCTTGATTAACAAAATCCTCGGTAGCAGCACCTATTCCGACGCCGTGTGCGACATCAACGGCGACGGCGAAATCAACGTGAGCGATGTTACCGCCCTGATTAATATGATTTTGAAGTAAAGACCCTCCCAACTGGGGAGGATGGTAGGGACGCGATATTTCGCGTCCGCCGCAAATGGTTAATTTTCAATATATTACCGTTTTGATGGGCGGACGTGAAATATCACGTCCCTACCGCATTAATCATTTCACACCTATTTAATCCATTGAAATCCAATTAACACCTGAAAATCGGTGGAAATAGGGTTTAATGGATTAAATAGGTGTTCTGCTTTTCGGACCCTTCGGACCCATAACAGACCCAAGCAGACCCAAAGCAGACTCTTTACCCCCCAAAACTCGTTGACTCGTTGACCTGTTGACTCGTAGACTTTTTCACTTTTTTCAGGGGGTGGGGTGAATTGGGAAGGCGATTGGGGGGAGAGTTTGGAAATTTTTTCATATCTTTGCACATTAATATATCAAGATATAAAAAAAGGCTTTTTTTTCATGAAGTTTAGAGAATATAGCAAACTGAATCTCTCCGACGTCAATAAAGACGTTCTGAAACTCTGGGAACAGGAAAATGTGTTCGCCAAGAGTATTGATGAGCGCGACGGTGCTCCCACTTTTGTATTCTATGAAGGACCCCCTTCGGCCAACGGTATGCCAGGTATTCACCATGTGCTGGCGCGCACCATTAAGGACATCGTGTGCCGCTACAAGACCATGAACGGCTTCAAGGTGCTTCGTAAGGCTGGCTGGGACACTCACGGTCTGCCAGTGGAATTGGGCGTGGAAAAGTCGCTCGGCATCAAGAAGGAAGACATCGGCAAGAAGATTTCGGTTGACGAATATAACGCAGCCTGCCGCAAGGAGGTGATGAAATACACCAAGGAATGGACCGACCTGACCAATAAAATGGGCTACTGGGTGGATCTTGAGCATCCTTACATCACCTACAAAAACAGCTACATCGAATCGCTCTGGTGGCTGTTGAAGCAGCTCTATGGCAAAAATCTGCTCTACAAGGGCTACACCATTCAGCCTTACTCACCTGCCGCAGGCACTGGTTTGAGCAGCCACGAGTTGAACCAACCAGGTTGCTACCGCGACGTTAAAGACCAAACCGTAACTGCACAGTTTGCAGTGAAGAAAGACGACAACAAGATTGTTGCCGACATTCTGAGCAAGGCGGATGCTGGTTTTGAAGACCTCTGCATCATCGCTTGGACCACCACTCCTTGGACCTTGCCTTCCAACACCGCGCTCTGCGTTGGCCCAAAGATTGACTATGTGGCTGTGGAAAGCTACAACCCATACACCGGCAAGCCAGCCACCTACATTCTGGCAAAGGCTCGCCTCAACGCCTACTTCGCAGCCGAAGGTGCAGAACTCGCACTCGACAGCTACAAGCAGGGCGACAAGGTGATTCCTTACAAGGTGATTGCCGAATTCACAGGTGCCGACCTCGTGGGCATGAAGTACGAACAACTGTTCCCATGGGTGAAGCCTGTTGACAAAATTGACGGTAAAATCGTGGGCAACGACAACGGCTTCCGCGTAATCCCTGGCGACTATGTGACCACCGACGACGGTACAGGTATCGTGCACATCGCTCCTACCTTTGGTGCCGACGACGCCAACGTGGCTCGCGCAGCCGGCATTCCATCGCTCTTTATGATCAACAAGAAGATGGAAACCCGCCCAATGGTTGACTTCGAGGGCCGCTACTTCAATTTCGAAGACCTCGACGACGACTTCGTGAAGCAATTCGTGAACGTGGATTTATACAAGGAATACGCTGGCGCATACGTTAAGAACGCCTACGACCCAAAATACACCGTGGATGGCCGCTACGATGAAAAGGCTGCCAACAAGGCAGAAGACCTCAACATCTACATCTGCATTCGCATGAAGCAAGACGGCACCGCCTTCAAGATGGAGAAGCACACCCACAACTATCCACACTGCTGGCGTACCGACAAGCCTATCCTCTACTATCCACTCGACAGCTGGTTCATCCGCTCTACTGCTTGCCGCGACCGTATGGTGGAACTCAACAAGTCCATCAAGTGGAAACCTGAGCACACCGGCACAGGCCGCTTCGGCAAATGGCTCGAAAACCTCAACGACTGGAACTTGAGCCGCAGCCGCTACTGGGGCACTCCACTTCCTATCTGGCGCAATGCCGACACACACGAAGAAATTTGCATCGGCAGCGTGGAAGAACTCTACAACGAAATGGAGAAAGCCGTGGCAGCTGGCGTGATGGCTGAAAACCCATGGAAGAAGGCTGGTTTCGTGGTTGGCGATTACAGCGACGAAAACTACAATAAGATTGACTTGCACCGTCCATACGTTGACGACATCGTGCTCGTGAGCGAAAGCGGCAAACCAATGAAGCGTGAACTCGACCTCATCGACGTGTGGTTTGACAGCGGTGCTATGCCTTACGCACAGCTCCACTACCCATTCGAGAACAAAGACCTCATCGACAGCCGCAGCTTCTATCCTGCCGACTTCATCGCCGAAGGTCAAGACCAAACCCGTGGCTGGTTCTTCACACTCCACGCCATCGCCACTATGGTATTCGATAGTGTGGCTTACAAGAGCGTGATTTCCAATGGTTTGGTTCTCGACAAGAACGGCAACAAGATGAGTAAGCGCCTGGGCAACGCCGTTGACCCATTCATGGCTATCGAAAAATACGGTACCGACCCAATCCGCTGGTACATGATTAGCAACTCATCGCCTTGGGACAACCTGAAGTTTGACGAGGCTGGCGTGGAAGAAGTGAGTGGCAGCAAGTTCTTCGGCAAGCTCCACAACACTTATTCATTCTTCGCACTCTACGCCAATCTGTGCAACTTCGATTTCGCCGCACCACAAGTGCCACTGGCTGAACGCCCCGAAATCGACCGCTGGATTATCTCGGTGCTCAACTCACTCGTGAAAGAGGTGACCGACGACATAGAAGACTACGAACTCACCAAGGCGGCTCGCGCCATCAGCGATTTTGTGGTCAACAACCTCAGCAACTGGTATGTGCGCCTCAACCGCTCTCGCTTCTGGGACGGTGATTTGGCAGCTAACCAAACTCTCTACCAGAGCCTCAAGACCGTGGCATTGCTCATGGCTCCAATCGCTCCATTCTATGCCGATATGCTCTACCGCGACCTCACTGGCAGCGACACCTCGGTTCACCTTGCCGCATATCCAAAGGCCGACGAAACCGCTATCGACTCGAAGCTCGAAAAGCGCATGGCTATCGCTCAGCAAATCACCTCAATGGTGCTCTCACTGCGCCGCAAGAAGAATTTGAAGGTGAAGCAACCACTCACCGCTATCATGATTCCAGTGCTCGACGAAGCGCAGAAGCAAGATATCGAAGCCGTTGCCAACCTCATTATGAGCGAAGTGAATGTGAAGGGTATCAACTATGTGGGTGGCGATGCTGGCATTCTGGTGAAGCGCATCAAACCCGACTTTAAGAAACTTGGTCCTAAATTCGGCAAGAATATGAAGGCTGCCGCACAGGCACTCACCTCGCTGGAGCAGTCGCAAATCGCACAATTCGAGAAAGACGGCAAAATAGCCCTCACACTCAATGGCGAAGAGGCTGTGGTGGAACTGACTGACGTGGAAGTGATCAGCGAAGACATTCCAGGCTGGCTCGTTGCCAACGATGGCAATATCACCGTGGCACTCGACATCACCATCACCGACGATCTCCGCAAGGAAGGTATCGCACGCGAACTGGTGAACCGCATTCAAAATGTGCGCAAGAGCAAGGACTTCAATATCACCGACCGCATTGTGGTGAAAATCAACCCAGACGAGCATGTAAACGACGCTGTGGCTCAATTCAAGGACTACATCGCCAAGCAAGTGCTTGCTGTGGCTATTGAACTCGCACCAGTTGAAGGCGCTGATGTCATCGCCCTCGATATGGACGACTACGAATTGAAAATTACTGTTGATAAGGCGTAATCTGTAAAAGATAGGAAGCTGGTTGGATTCATTCTTACAATCCAAGCAGCTTCTATACTTTATCGATGTTTACTCATACAAATTTAAAAGAAAGGGTGTTATCATGAACGATTCTCCTGAAAAAGTAAGATACTCAGATGAAGAGCTACAAGAGTTTAAGCAACTCATTCTTCAGAAAATAGAAGTGGCAAAGCAAAATTACGACCACCTCGTGAGCGCTATGCAAAAAGACGAGAGTGCTCCTGGCATCAAGGCTCTTGAAGATGGGGCTTCCACCATGAGCAAGGAGCAGGCAAGCATGAATGCTGAGCGTCAGATGATGTTCATAAAGAAGCTGCAAGGCGCGCTCGTGCGTATTGAGCAAGGCACTTATGGCATTTGCCGTGTCACAGGTAAGCTTATTCCTAAGGGTCGTCTGTTGGCAGTGCCTCACACCACCCTGTCGGTAGAAGGCAAGGAAATAGAGGCAACACAAAAACCTAAAAAGAGAAGGTAACGACAGTGAACAACCCACATATCTCTAAAGGCTGGATTGCCGCTATCATTATAGCGGCGGTGGTCATCATCGACCAGGCCATTAAAATTTGGGTGAAGTGCAGCTTCGCCCTCTATGAAGACTTGCGCATTACCGATTGGTTCATTCTGCGCTTTGTGGAAAACAACGGCATGGCGTTCGGCATGGAGTGGGGACCTAAACTGTTTCTCACTTGGTTCCGTATCATAGCCGTGGGACTGCTGATTTACTATATCACCCGACTTTGCAAAAAAGCCACCATTCCCACAGGCTATCTGGTGTGCATTTCGCTCATCACAGCCGGTGCGCTCGGAAATGTGATCGACTGCATCGCCTACGGGCAGATTTTCAGCGAATCGACTCCCGTGACCGTGGCTCAAATGTTTCCTCCCGATGGCGGATATGCGAGCATTTTCAACGGTCGTGTGGTGGATATGTTCTATTTCCCACTTTTCACATGGCCCGACTGGGTGCCCCTGCTCGGTGGCTCGGAGTTTTTCCAACCCGTGTTCAACTTCGCCGATGCTTGTCTGTCGGTGAGCGTGTTTCTGCTGGTGTGCTTCTACAGTAAGCACCTCGTGGCTGAAGACGACAATAAAAAAACTGAAGACGGCGACACCGCACAATAATGCCGCAATCTCTATTATTATATATGTGTGCCAAACAAGACAGATGAAATCAAAACTACTCATACTCATTGCCACTCTTGCCGTGCTCCTTACCGGGTGCGACAAGGCTCCCGACGGCATCATCAAGGAGAGTGATTTAGCCGATTTCCTCTACGACCTGTATCGCCTTGAAGCCATCATCGATATGAATCCGGAGGCTTTCCCCACCGATTCGGTGAAGCGTGTGGCTAAGCAGTCGCTGTTTCAGAAGCATGGCATCACCCAAGCCGAATACGACTCGTCGCTGGTGTGGTATGCCACCAATTTCGAGGCTTACAACACCGTGCACAAGAAGGTGATGATGCGCCTGGAAGACGACAACAAGGAACTTACGGCTGAAATGGCGAATGCTCCACAAGAGCACAAGATTGCCGCTGATGACGCGCAAAAGCACAAGATGTATGCCGCAAAGGGCGACACCGCCGACATCTGGAACGACGACCGCTCACTGATGCTCACAGCCGGATTGAAGCGTGGATATTTCACATTTGATTTCGACCCCGACGGCGAGCACCGCAAGGGCGACAAATACTTGCTCGGCATGAAGATGCTCAGTTTCAACAACACCTTTGGCTTGATGCTTGCCGCTGAATATGCCGATGGCACCGAGTCGATTGCCAGCCGCAACGCATCGCTCAACGGCTGGACCGAACTGGCTCTCCAAACCGACTCCACACGCAATGTGCGTCGCATTTTCGGATATATCCACTACAATGTGGCAAGCCACTCGGTGGTTGCGTTCTTAGACAGCATTTCGCTTGTGCGCACACATCTCGACCGGAAAATCTACTCCAACATCAATTCACAAAAGTTCGTCAGCCGCAATCAGAGCATGGCGGCAGCGCACAAGTCGGGTTCTCCAGCCAAAGGCGGCCCCGACAAAGTGAAGTCTGCACCACAGCAGAAGCTCTACGCTCCCAAGCCGGGCGTGAACAAGGGCGGTGTGGTTCACCGTGTGCCTTTGAAGAAGTGAATTTGGTAAAGTAGGGAGTAATATTAGTCCATAAGTCACCAATGTGGCATTTAGTTTTCGCATTATAATATAGATGTGCTATATTTGTAAATTATGATTATAATTAAAGGATTGGAAGCGTTTGGCGACTACTGCACCCTGATGTGGCGCAGCATTAGTGTGCCTGAGAAATGGAAGGAATTCTTCCGCCGCTACCTCAACGAAATATCTAAGCTGGGTATCGACTCTATCCCGCTTATTCTCATCGTATCGCTCTTCATTGGCTGCTTGTGCACCATTCTTATCAAGCTCAACATGGAGAGTCCGCTTCTGCCACGCTACACCGTGGGCTTCTCTACCCGCGAAATCATTCTTCTGGAGTTCTCTTCCTCCATTCTCTGTTTGATTCTGTCGGGTAAAATCGGTTCAAACATTGCCTCGGAGATTGGCACCATGCGAGTGACCGAGCAAATCGACGCCCTTGACATCATGGGCGTGAACTCAGCCAACTATCTGATTATGCCTAAAGTGTTGGGACTGGTCACCATTATGCCATTCCTCGTGATCATCACCATGGCCACAGCACTGTTTGGCGGCTGGGCGGTGTGCTTTACCGGCATTCTCGACCCCGATACCTTCATCTATGGTATTCAGACCGATTTCGTGCAGTTCAATGTTTGGTTTGCCCTCATCAAGTCGCTGGTGTTCGGCTTCGTGATTTCGAGCATCTCGTCGTACTATGGCTACACCGTGAAAGGCGGATCCGTGGAAGTGGGCAAAGCCAGTACCGACGCGGTGGTGATGAGCAACATCATCATTCTCGTGAGCGACGTGATTCTCACCAAACTTTTATTGATGTAAACCCACAAGGCGCAGGAGGCCACAAATTATGATTGAAGTAAAACATCTCGATAAATTTTTCGACAATGGCACCCGTCAGGTGCTGCACGACATCAGCGCCAAGTTCTACGACGGCAAGGTGAATCTGATTATCGGTCAGAGTGGTTCGGGTAAAACCGTGCTGGTGAAAAACCTTGTGGGGCTTTTCAAACCCGAACATGGCGAAATCCTATACGACGGTCGCGACATCACCAAAATGAACCGCAACGAGCTGAAAGGCATACGCAAGGAAATTGGTATGCTTTTCCAGGGGTCTGCGCTCTTTGATAGCGAAACCGTGATGGGCAATGTGATTTTCCCACTGATGATGTTCTCCGACATGACCCCAGAGGAGCAGCGCGAGCGTGCGCAATTCTGTATCGACCGTGTGAACCTCTCTGGTAGCGAGAACAAATATCCTGCCGAACTGTCGGGTGGTATGCAGAAGCGTGCCGCCATTGCACGCGCCATCGCCCTCAACCCCAAATACCTGTTCTGCGATGAGCCAAACTCTGGACTCGACCCAAAGACCTCTATCGTCATCGACCAGCTGCTTTGGGACATCACCCACGAATTTGGCATCACCACCATCATCAACACCCACGACATGAACTCGGTGATGGGTATTGGCGAAAACATCATCTTTGTGAACAAAGGCCACATCGGCTGGGTGGGCACAAAAGATGAAATCTACGACCAAGACAACGAAGACCTCAACAACTTCGTTTACGCCACCGACCTCTTCCGCGACGTGCGCAAATACCGCCGCGAACACGGCTACACCAAAACCAAAGTGGAATACTAATGCGCTCAATAAAAGTGGCTATACGCATACTCTGCGCACTGTTGCTTACATTTTCTGGCATTTGCTCACATGGGCAAACCTATTATCCAAGCGAAGAAACCCAGCAGAAAATGCTCACGGAGCAATGTGCTTTCTTGGCAAATATGAAACCAGGATTGCAGCACACGCAAATGCTGGCTGTGCGAGCAGCAATGAAGGGCGATGACGCAGCTCTCGTGCAAATTCGCCAAAGTCGCAACCAAGCACCCACGTTGCCCGATGGCATTACAGCCACTTTCCCCACTTCCGATATTTGCTTGTTCACTCCCACAAAGCCTGCTACTGGCAAGCGTAAACTATTACTTTACCTGCATGGCGGTGGTTGGTGTTTTGGCAGCATCAACAGCTGTGCATGCTTTTGTGCTTCACTGGCTTTAGAGGCCGACTGCTGTGTGGCGGCTCTCAACTACCGCCTTGCGCCCTCACACCCATTTCCTGCACCTCTCACTGATTGCCAACAGGCTTTCGCTTATCTGAAGCTGCACGCCGAAGAATGGGGTTGTGATTCTACACAGGTTTCCATAGGCGGCGACAGTGCTGGAGGAAATTTGGCATTAGCCACTGCTCTGTCGGTGCCTGGGGTATGCAAGGTGATTCCTATCTATCCTGTCACCAAACTGTTTACAGTGCCCTCAGCGTCGTGGCTCACTTACTCCAAAGGCTATGGCAACGATGCCGAACTGCTCGAAGCCTTCAACGAGGCTTACGTCACCACCGAAACACACAATCCGCTGGTGTCGGTAGGCTTGGCAAGCGACAGTGCACTTCAAGCATTGCCACCAGTGCTCATCATCTCTGCTGGTCACGACATTTTATTCGACCAAACAGCCGAACTGGCACAAAGACTGCAACGCCTCAACCACCCACTCCGCTATCATGTGTACCCCACAGCCACACATCTTTTCATCACAGTTCCCGGCCAGCCCACCGCTTTCCACGAAGCTGTAAAAGCCACCGCCTCATTCCTCACCACCCCATAACAGACTCTGTCCCGAATCGCGGCTATATTCTATCTCCTTGCTTAGAAATACTCTTTCACAGCAAATAGGAACTGGTCGATAAAAATTTGCTTAAAAGCATGAAGATTGTTCTGCTCATAGAAGATGAGCATCGCTTTCTTATAGTCGATGGAACTCACCGTGCGAAAACTCAGAGGACAGTACCCATTAGCAATCAAAATGGCATTGCTTGTGATGCGAGCTGTGCGCTTATTGCCATCGGTGAATGCCTGAATATAAGAAAGTAGCACAAGCGTGAGAAGTGCTTTTTCAAAAACGCACTCTTTCCCATTGACCAGATTGCAAGTGTCGTGCATAGCCTCACGAATTTGAAACTCGTTGTCCAACGGACGATAATTTGTGCCGGTAATGCCCACACGACGATGTCGAATGCCACGGTCAACCGACAAACCTTCGGTAAGCAACTGATGAATATCCTCAATGTGGCTCACACTCAATTGATGCAGATAGTCAGGATTATCCAGCACGAACCGCAAAGCCTTTTTATGATTTAGCAGCATCACTGCCTCATCTTTCGTCTTGCCATCGGCCACTTGGCTCTCACGAAGCAGTCGCTCTGTTTCCAGCAGCGAATAGGTATTCCCCTCTATCTGCGAAGATTTCCAACTCAAATCAATTCCAAGTCGCTCCATTTCTTTTCGATATTCGCATTCACTCATTTCGCCTACATGCTGACGAAATTCCGATTGCAGACCTTGAAGCAAGTCAAGCTCGCCAGCAGTGAACAACGGCACGTTAGGCAACTGTTCACAAATGAGATGAAAATTAAAAGAAGTCTGCACTTGGCGGTCGTCTACATCTTGCGAAAAATATGTATCCAAATTGAGTGGCATTAAAATATGTGCCATATCCGAAAGTCTGTACCTCGTTGCTCTCGCCTTGCCTTCCACCACGATATCGCCATTCTGAATGGCCACCTGCAGCAAGCGCTTTAAAGTGGCGTCGCTCCCTTCGAAAGCCATGCCCACTTTAATTTCTTCACGAGTACACAACGGGTGAAAATGGAGGTATTGAAGTATTTCTCTTTGTGCATCCATAACCAAAAACATTTAAATCGGCTCAAATTTAAGCATTTTTCATGAATTATCGGCTCAAATTGAGCCGATAATCACCAAAAAAAGCACATTTTTGAGCCGATTCCTATTTTCCTCACCTAAAAAGCCCTTTGAAAAAAGCTACCCATTACTCCTCCCTAACAGGTTTTATGCTGGTGGTGAAGATGTCTTTTTCTTCGGGTGTATAATTTAAGGGGGATTTTTGCGTTATATGATATTAATGTGTATATTTGCATTCAACGATACTAACATGATTGCAAATGAACACTAAGCATATTTTTTATGCAAAAAAAGGAGATGAAGGTCATGGAGAATCGTAATGTGCTTAAAGTAACCAAATCAGTGTTGATTTATACATTTTATCGAACTGTAAATTACTATAATATATTTCACGGTAAAAAAATACAAAACTATGAAGCAATTTTTACTTCTTTTTCTGACTTGCGTATGCGCCGTGGTTTGCGCGCACGCTCAAACCGACGCGACTTCAGACTCTATCATCTATAACAGCTGTGATGTGATGCCTGAATTTCCGGGTGGCAATGCAGCAATGATGCGCTATATAGGCGAGCACTTGCAATATCCTGAGACGGCGTTGAAAAGCGGCAAACAAGGAAAATGCGTTTTGCGGTTCGTCATCACCAAGGATGGTAATGTGGGAGAAGTGAAAGTGCTTCGGTCGGTAAGCCCAGAATGTGACGCAGAAGCCGCACGAGTGGCGCGCACGCTCAAATTCTCGCCAGGCAAGCAAGACGGCGTTCTCGTGAATGTGTGGTACACACTGCCCATATCATTTAAGCTTGCATCAAGCGCCCCAGTATCTTCGATGCCTTGCTTTGTGGATTCGGCAGGAAACGTTGAAATAATGCCAGAATTTCCAGGCGGCAATGCGGCACTGATGAAGTTTCTTGCCGACAATATGGTTTATCCAGAAATATCTGCAAAGATTAAGGTGAGTGGACGGTGTGTGGTGCGTTTTCTCGTCACCAAAACTGGCGATGTCGACTCGATACAAATTGAGCAGTCTCTATTCCGACCATTCGACGAGGCTGTGATTAGTGTGGTGAAACGCTTGCCTAAATTCAAACCTGGCACAAGAAACGGCGAGCCAGTGGATGTGTGGTACACGCTTCCCGTAACGTTTAGAGCTCCACAACCCGACCCGATTGAAGAATATAACAGGCCCGACCCCACCGACCCTCGTAACATCGACCCCGGTTTCGTTCGCTAAACGATTATGGCGAGTGTGCGCCTTTTTGAAAGAAGAATACAATTTATGACCACATTTTGCGTTATAATAAATAATGTGCGATTTATTTTCGCGCATCAATCAAATATGCACGCAAATGAATACAAATAATATCTTCAACAAAATATTTCTCTTTTTTCTTCTGCTGCTCACTGCCATCACCACAATGGCTCAGGTGAAAATCACTGGTACTGTGGTGGATGAGAAGGGGCAACCTATCGAGTTTGCCACCGTGAAAATCGCTGGTACGGCTATCGGTGTGAACACCGACACCAAAGGCAGGTATGAAATCAGCGCACCCACGCGCGACACCGTGATGGTGGTGTTCTCCTGCCTGGGCTACAGTACCGTGCGCCGCCAGTTGCTCAAGCCCACAGGCACCGTGAGCATCAATCCCAAGCTCTACAGTTCATCCATTGAACTGGAGGGTGTGCAAATCACGGAATTTAAAAAGCAGACCAACACGCTGCAAAGTGTCGACATTGAGTCGATGCACATGGCACCCAATGCGTCGGGCAACAGCGTGGAAGCCATTATCGCCACACAGGCTGGCGTAAGTTCCAAGAACGAAATGAGTTCGCAGTATATGGTGCGTGGCGGTAGCTACGACGAGAACAGCGTGTATATCAACGGCATAGAGGTGCATCGCCCACAACTGGTGAGTTCGGGCCAGCAAGAGGGCCTGAGCGTCATCAACCCCGATATGGTGCGCTCGGTGGCGTTCAGCACTGGTGGTTTCAACGCCGAATACAGCGACAAAATGTCGTCGGTGCTCGACATCACCTACAAGGAACCTGAGGCATTTGAGGGCGCATTCTCTGCAAGTATGCAGGGCGGAAGTTTGGCGCTCGGCACTTCCACTAAAAAGTTTTCCATGCTCCACGGTGTGCGTTACAAGCGCAATTCCTCGCTTCTCGGCGGCACCGACACCAAGGGCGAATACGACCCACAATATTTCGACTATCAAACCCACATTGTGCTGAAACCCTCCAATAAGTTCAAGATGTCGTTTCTCGGCAACGTGGCACTCAACGACTACAAATTCATTCCCAAGAACCGCGAGACAAGTTTCGGCACATCGGCCAATGCCAAAACCTTCCTCGTGTATTTCGACGGTCAGGAGCACGACAAGTTCCAAACTTTCTTCGGAGCCATGTCGCTCGACTTTAAGCCCAACAAAGGTAACAGTTTCTCGCTCATCGGCTCGGCTTACCAGACCAACGAGCTGGTGGCTTACGACATTCATGGCGAATACTGGCTCGACCAGGCTGGCGGTTCCTCTGATGGCAACCGTGGCGAACTCGGCGTGGGCAAATACCACGAGCACGCTCGCAACCGCCTCCGCATCAATGTGCTGAGCATCGGTTTGAAGGGCAACACCTCCATCAGCCACAACAATTTCAGCTATGGTTTCAATTACCGCCGCGACGACATCTACGAGCGCAGCCGAGAGTGGCAATGGCGCGACTCTGCTGGCTATTCACTCCCTCACTACCCTGGCGAGGTGAACGTGATTTATAGTATGGCGTCGAAAAACGACATTCACACCTCGCGCTTCGCAGCCTTTTTGCAAGACACCTACAAGCTGTATATGGGCAATGGCGTGCTTTCGGTCAACGCTGGTGTGAGAGTGTCGCACTGGGATTTCAATAAGGAAACGCTCATTTCGCCACGTTTCAGCGTGGGCTATGTGCCTGCACGCAACACGCGCCTCACGCTCCGTTTGGCTGGCGGCGTGTATTATCAAGCGCCTTTCTACAAGGAATACCGCATTCAGAAGGTTGACTCGGTGGGCAACAGCTACATCGCCCTCAACCCCGACATCAAGTCGCAGCGAAGCACTCAAATCATTATCGGTGGCGACTACACTTTCCGTGCCATCAACCGCCCGTTTAAGTTCACCGCCGAACTTTACTATAAGAATCTCGCCAACCTCAACTCCTACGAGGTGGACAACCTGAAAGTGGTGTATGCCGGCAACAACGACGGCAAGGGCTACATCGCAGGTATCGACATGAAACTCTTCGGACAGTTTGTGGAAGGCACCGACTCGTGGGTTTGCTTCTCACTGATGAAGGCAAACGAAACCCAGAAAGGAATCAGTGTGCCAATGCCTACCGATCAACGATATAGCTTCTCGCTTTTTTTCACCGACTATTTCCCAAAGATTCCACGCCTGAAATTCAGTCTCAAGGGTGTGATTAGCGCAGGTTTGCCAACAGCCGCACCCAACCGCACACGCTCGGAAGGATTCTTCCGTCAGCCTGCCTACAAGCGCGTTGACGTGGGATTGAGCTACGAACTCGTGGGACGCGAAAACCGCCCAACAAGCGGATTCTTGAGCAAATTCAAGAGCATTTGGCTGGGAGTGGACGTGTTCAACCTCCTCGACATTTCCAACGTGAGCAGCTACTACTGGATTACCGACGTACACAACATTCAATACGCCGTGCCAAACTACCTCACCCGCCGCCAAATCTCCGCCCGCCTCTCCATGACCTTCTAACCAAATCCCTTCGACAGGGACGATAGGCCCGATTTTATGATGAAGGGGAACGATTAAGGTAAAAAAAAGTGGTTTCCAAACCATTATCTAAATAAAAATTAATAACTTTGTAATATTAAACAACTCATTAAATCATAAACTTATTATATAATTACAACGACATGGCAAAACCTTATGTAATTGGTATCGACATGGGTGGCACTAACACCGCATTCGGCCTGGTTGACGCTCGCGGTAATGTGATCGCAAGCAGCTCTATCAAAACAGCTAAACACTCCGACATCAACGATTATATCGACGAATTGTACGAAGCCATCACTCGTATTCTCGAAGAGAACAACGCAGTGGGCAAAGTGCAAGGTATCGGTATCGGCGCGCCCAACAGCAGCTACTACACTGGCATGATTGAAGACACCGCCAACTTGCCTTGGCCTTGCCCAATTCCACTGGCACAACTCATCACCGACAAGTTCGGCATTCAATGTATCGTGACCAACGATGCTAATGCCGCTGCAATCGGCGAAATGACCTACGGCGCAGCTCGTGGTATGAAGGACTTTATCATGATCACCCTCGGCACAGGTGTGGGTAGCGGTATCGTGGTAAATGGCCAGATGGTTTACGGTCACGACGGCTTCGCTGGCGAACTCGGTCACGTGATTATGAAGCGCACCAACGGTCGTATGTGTGGATGCGGTCGCTGCGGCTGTCTGGAAGCATACTGCTCTGCAAATGGTGTGGCTCGCACCGCTCGTGAATTCCTCGAAATCCGCAAAGAAGATTCTCTCCTTCGCAGAATTCCTATCGACGAAATCACTTCCAAAGATGTGTACGACTGCGCAATCCAAGACGATGCCCTCGCTAAAGAAATTTTCGAATACACCGGCAACATTCTCGGTGAAGCACTTGCCGACTTCTGCACATTCTCAAGTCCAGAGGCATTCATTCTCTTCGGTGGCTTAACCAAGAGTGGCGAACTCATCATGAAGCCAGTGAGAGAATCTTATGACCGTAACATTCTCCGCAACTTCAAGGGCAAGACCAAGATTATCCTCAGCGAAATGAAAGATGCCGACGCAGCAATCCTCGGCGCATCAGCACTCGGCTGGGAAGCAAAAGACTAACCCCCACCCACATGATATTAAATTATGGAGCCATATTTGCGTGGCTCCATTTTTTTTCCTATTTTTGTGAGAAGAACAAATGGGTGAAATACCCGTCAAATCACAAAAAAGGACGGTGCAAAATTTCGACGAGCGATAACGCCATGAACGTAGGGACATGCCTTGGGCATGTTTACAATGCGTAGGCACAATGGCGCTTTTTGCTACCGCCACATTAGAATATATTTTTCTATGACCGACATTGAAGCAAAAATCAAGCAGCTGCGCGACGAACTGAATCGCCACAACTATAACTACTATGTGCTCAATCAGCCTACCATCGGCGATATGGAGTTCGACTTCAAGATGCACGAACTGGAGGACCTTGAAAAGGCGCACCCCGAATTTGCCGACCCGCTCTCGCCCACGCAGCGTGTGGGTAGCGACATCAGTCAGGGGTTCAAGCAAGTGCTTCACGAGCGCCCCATGCAGAGCCTCGGCAACTCCTACTCCATTGAGGAGGTGCAAGACTTTCTGCGCCGTGCCAAAGACGGTTTGGGCGGCGAGCCTGTGCAGATTGTGGGCGAAATGAAGTACGACGGCACCAGCATTTCGTGCACCTACGAGCACGGACGGCTTGTGCGTACCGTGACGCGTGGCGACGGTGTGCGTGGCGACGATGTCACTGCCAATGTCATCACCATCAAGAGTGTGCCACTGCAACTCCAACCCGGCGACTGGCCCGACAAGTTTGAGGTGCGTGGCGAGATTCTGCTCCCTTGGGCAAGTTTCGAACGCCTCAACAAAGAGCGCGAATTTAACGAGGAGCCTCTGTTTGCCAATCCACGAAATGCCGCCGCTGGCACATTGAAAATGCAAAATTCTGCCGAGGTGGCGCGCCGTGGACTCGATGCCTACTTCTATTTCCTGCTGGGCGACCAACTTGAAGCGTCAGCACCAGGCCTATTTAGCGAAAACGACTTCAGCACCCACACAGGGCGCATGGAGGCGTTGAAGAAATGGGGATTCAAAGTGGCAGAGCACTCGGTTCTCGATTCGATTGATGCCGTGAAGGACTTTATCGACCAATGGGACGTGCAGCGCAAGAATCTGCCTATTGCCACCGACGGTTTGGTGTTCAAACTCAATTCCATTCGCCAGTGGCTCAACCTTGGCAGCACCGCCAAATCGCCACGATGGGCCATTGCCTACAAATTCGCGCCAGAGCGTGAGTGCTCGCCGCTGCAATTCATCAGTTTTGAAGTGGGCCGCACCGGTGTGATTACGCCAGTAGCCAACCTTGAACCGGTGCTGCTGTCGGGCACCATCGTGAAGCGCGCATCGCTGCACAACGAAGACATCATTCGCCAACTCGACATTCACGAAGGCGACTACCTGTATGTGGAAAAAGGTGGCGAAATCATTCCTAAAATCGTGGGTGTGGACCTGAAACGCCGCAAAGCCGACAGCCGCCCGATTGAGTTTGTGCGCACCTGCCCTGTGTGTGGCACACCCCTCACTCGCATCGAGGGCGAGGCGGCATGGGTATGCCCCAACAAATACGGCTGCAAACCGCAAATCACAGGCCGCATCGAGCATTTTGTGGCACGCCATGCCATGAACATCGACGGCATTGGCGAAGAGGTGGCTGTGCAACTCCACGAAAGCGGACTGGTGCACAACATTGCCGACATCTATTCACTCACGGGCAACGACCTGATGCGCCTTGAGCACTTCCAGCGCAAGGCATCGGACCGTATTCTCAGCGGCATACGCAAATCACTTGAAGTGCCGTTCGAGCGTGTGCTGTTTGCCATCGGCATCCCATACGTGGGCGAGACCACCGCTAAAGTGCTTGCACGAAATGTTCACACCATCGATCGCCTAATGGCGATGAACGCCGAGGAATTGGCATCAATCCCCGAAATCGGTCCGAAAATCGCGGAATCTATCGTGGGTTATTTCGCCGCAGAGGGCAACCGTGAGATTATTGAGCGACTGCGTGAGGCTGGCGTGCAACTGTGCCTCAGCGAAGCCGAACTTGCCAACCGCACCGACAAACTCGCCGGAAAGAAAATAGTAATCAGCGGTGTGTTTGCCAAGCATTCGCGCGAGGAATACAAGGCGATGATTGAGCAGAACGGCGGCAAGAACGTGAGCAGCATATCATCAGCCACCAGTTATGTGTTTGCTGGCGAGAACATGGGCCCTGCAAAACTCGAAAAAGCACGCAAACTCGGCATTCCAATCATCGGTGAAGACGAGTTCCTCGCCATGCTCGAATAGCAAAGCAACACTCCCCCACCCGACAACCAACACCGCCACACGCCCTTACCCCATTTTTGGGCGTGTGGCGGATTTTTACTACCTTTGCAGTCAAATCATTATCCACACATTAAATATATGAACATCAAGTCTGCCGAATTTGAAATCAGCAACACCGACGTGAAGAAATGCCCCGAAGGCTTCAAACCGGAATACGCCTTTATCGGTCGCTCCAATGTGGGCAAATCTTCCCTTATCAATATGCTCACCAATCGCATCGGATTGGCTAAAACATCGTCAACCCCTGGTAAAACGATGCTTATCAACCACTTCATCATCAACGACGAGTGGTACATCGTTGACCTTCCCGGCTATGGCTACGCACGCCGTGGCAAGGACAGCCGCGAACAACTCTCAAAAATCATTCGCAGCTACATACTGGGGCGTGAGCAGATGACCAACCTTTTCGTGCTGGTAGACAGCCGTCACAAGCCACAGAAAATCGACCTCGAATTTATGGAATGGTTGGGCGAAAACGGTGTCCCGTTCAGCATCGTGTTCACGAAGATGGACAAACTCGGCCGTGAAGCCGGCACTCGCAACGTGAACGAGTACAAGAAAACGCTTCTTGAGCAATGGGAGGAACTGCCACCCATCTTCATCACCTCAAGCGAAGACCGCCGTGGCCGCGACGAACTGCTCGACTACATCGGGGCGATTAACGAAGAACTGAAAAAGCAATAAAATCCTAAACTACAGAAAAGAGGATAAGCATTTTTATGTTTTTCCTCTTTTTCATTTGTGAGAAATAAGTTACCTTTGTAAAATGTTTTGCCGCAAAACAACTGATTTTTTGGGACAAAACATTCCTAAACCCAAATCGGTCATTAGGCCGTGTAAGGATTTTTGTATTACTTCTTGCGGTCTTTCGGTTTTTATAAGATGCATTTCGCTTGTTTTTAATTCGTAATAGCTCGCTATCACTCATTAAAAGACAAACAAAATTCATTCTTCTAAAATTCCGAAATACCACAAGCCCTAATGACCGATTTGGGTTAAACGGAATTATCACTTAACAACGCTTTAATATTATGTTTATCATTGGCATCGCCGGCGGTACCGGTTCAGGCAAAACAACTGTAGTGAGAAAAATTATGCAACGCCTTCCAAAAGGCGAAGTGGGAATTATCAGCCAAGATAATTACTATAAGGATTCAAGCCACGTCCCTGCTGAGGAACGTCAGAATATCAACTTCGACGAACCAGCGGCTTTCGACTGGACACTCCTTCACAAGCACCTTACCATGCTGAAAGAAGGCAAGGCTATTGAAATGCCCACTTACTCATATCTCACCTGCTCGCGTCAGGAGGAAACCATTCCGATGGGTCCCCACGAAGTGGTGATTATTGAAGGCATTCTCGTGTTTAGCGACCCACGCCTCCGCAATATGATGGACATCAAAGTGTTTGTTGACGCTGATGCCGACGAGCGATTGATTCGTGTGATTTCTCGCGACTGCATCGAGCGTGGACGCACCCCAAAAATGGTGATTGACCGCTACGAGAAGGTGCTGAAACCTATGCACAACCTCCACATCGAGCCTGCGAAGAAGTACGCCGACATCATCGTGCCACAAGGCGGACACAACGAGGTGGCAATCAACCTGCTCACCGACTACATCAAAAGTCGCCTTATCGCCAAATAAGTAAACAATACATTAATCGAATATGAAATTTCCCTGGAATAAGACATCAAAACCAGCCACAGCGCCAACAGCCGACACTTCAGCAGAGCAGCAGAACGAGCCACAACTCGATGCCGCCACCACAGAAAATGCCGAGGCTGGCAAACCCGCTACACCAAAACGAAACAGCAAGGATATCGTTGCAGAGCTCAACAGAGCGGGTGAAGCTGGCGAACTGGTGTTGAGCACAGACAATCTGGTGAAAAAGTATCGCCAACGCGTGGTTGCCAACCATGTGTCAATCAATGTGCGACAAGGGGAAATCGTGGGTCTGCTCGGTCCGAACGGTGCCGGCAAAACCACCACTTTCTACATGACCACCGGTCTGGTCACGCCAAACGAAGGCCGTGTGTTTCTCAACGATGTGGAAATCACCAAGTTGCCAGTGTATAAGCGTGCCAAGTTGGGCATTGGTTATCTGCCACAGGAAGCGTCGGTGTTCCGCACCCTCACGGTGGAAGACAACCTTCGCCTTGTGCTTGAAATGACCAACACCACGCCCGAATACCAGCGCGACAAACTCGAATCGCTGCTCGACGAGTTCCACTTGCAAAAGGTGAGAAAAAACCTGGGTAACCGTCTTTCGGGTGGTGAACGCCGCCGTTGCGAAATTGCGCGTTGCCTTGCCATCAACCCTAAGTTTATCATGCTCGATGAGCCTTTTGCCGGCGTCGACCCTATCGCTGTGGAAGACATTCAAAGCATCGTGTATAAGTTGAAGGAAAAGAATATCGGCATTCTGATTACCGACCACAATGCACCCGAAACGCTCAGTATCACCGACCGTGCCTACCTGCTTTTCGAGGGCAAAATCCTTTTCCAAGGCTCCAGCGAAGAACTGTCGGACAATCCCGTGGTGCGTGAAAAATACCTCGGCCGCAACTTCATCTTCCGCCGCAAAAAATTCGATTAAAATCCCCACACATATCAAAAACAAATACGAGTGTGTATCTCACATGAGATATACACTCGGTTTATTTCTGACCCACCCTTAGGCCTTATTTCGGTTCTGTGGAAAATTTCTGGGGATAGAGTATGCATTGTTGCCGAATCGTGAATGGAATCAAATAAAACAAAAACATAAAAAACAGCCTTGGAGCAACGTGGAATGCTTCGCATTTGGCGGTGCGACTGTGCGCTTTGCGTCATTGGAAACGAGTTTCCATGCCGCCAACCACACAATCCCTCCGCCACCCTCTTACGAGGGCCTTCCACGTTGCACCAAGGATAAAAACCGCTCGCCGTTTCACGGCGAAAAACCCCTGATGATTGGTTTTTCGCCGAAGGCAAGCGGTTTTTATCCTTTTGGCGATGCCACCGACCTCGCTGGAGAGGTCGGCGTTGGTGATGTGGTGTGGCTGATTCAAGCCACTGCTTGAAATCAGACATGCCACAGCACTAACGACAGGTGCGAAGCACTGGCATCGCTAAAAAGCTGTTTTTTATGTTTTTGTTTCAGTCCCGCCAGTATTTAACCACAGAACCTTTATTTTTCGATGCGGATGGAGGGGTCTTTGAATGGCATGATTTCGCCATACATGGTGAGGCTGCCTCGGTGGAACGTGGGGGTAACGTAGGCTGTAGCACTATCGCTATTGTAAGGAATGGTGATTTGCACATTCACGTTGGAATATGAACCAAGCACATTGAAGTTCAAATGCACATTGCCCTTTTTGTCAATCTCCACATCTATATCACCCACACGGCCAGAGCAGGTGAATCCGCCCATGCCGTTCAAGCCCAATGAGCCATTGTTGAATGCCGTTTGTACAATCGCCCCATCGTTCTGGAGCAAAATGAAATTGGTGGCTGTGCTCAGCCCATACTCTGTGGGACCACCGCCGAAGTACACACCGTCAACCTGCATCAGGAAGTGGCGGTCGTTGATGGCGCCAATCAGTTTATTGAATCGCACAGAATCAGTGTAGGCTTTAAACTCGCGCTTCTGTTCTTTGGTGAGCCGCACGGTGGCCGTACTATCGGTTTGAGCCACAGCTGCATTACAGAAAAATCCTCCGCACATGGCACAAAACACAAGTATCAATACTGCAAATCTTTTCATAACAAGAAAGGTTTTAAATCGTAAAACATATCGCAAATATATCACATTTTTCATTTTTCTATCGCCTCAATAGGAATTTTTATGCCATTTTCACTAATTTTGTATATTACTTTCACACAGCAAAATATCGATATATATATGGCAGAAAAACAATATATCCGCTCTTTATCTACAAAGATTCTCATCGCCTTTGGCACCATGAGCGTGGGGCTCACGCTTTTTTCACTGTTTGCAACGCTCATCACCACCGATGGCGAACGCAGCAAATATGCCACCCTGCTACTGGGCTTGTTTCAAAACCTGGTGGTTTTCGGTTTGGCGGCTGTCGTCACATCGAAAATCTGCTATCGCAAGGTGCTGAAACCGCTGAAAATGAATGTGGCACCCTCATGGAAAGGCATCGGAATGGTGGTGGCTGTGTATGTAGTGAGCCTGCCAGCCCTCAACTGGCTGGTGGATTGGAATGCGCACATCACGTTCCCCGACTCCATGCAACACCTCTACCACACATTAAAGAATTTAGAGGATTTGGCGATGAAGGAAACCAATTTCCTCCTGCAAGGCAACGACCTGCTCACCACTATACTGATAGTGCTGGAAGTGGGCTTGCTCACTGGTTTTGGCGAAGAGATATTTTTCAGGGGTGCCATTCTCGGCGCTTTTGAGCAGAAGAAAGGGCTCAACATCCACTTGTCCGTTTGGTTTGTGGGCATACTGTTCAGCGCCTTCCACTTCCAATTTTTCGGATTCTTCCCTCGCTGCTTTTTGGGCATTTGGCTCGGCTACCTGTTTGTGTGGAGCGGAAGCCTGTGGCTGCCTGTCATAGCCCACGCCCTTAACAACGGCATGGTGGTAATCGTCGCCTACCTCACCGAGCAAAAAGTGGCAGGAGCCGATGCCATTGAGAAAATCGGTGTGCCACAAGCCGGCGAATTCCCATTGCTGGCACTCATCAGCGCCATCCTCACCATCGCCCTCATCATCGCCACCTCCAAAATCCACATCAGAAAGCACTAAAGATTTTTCCACTGGTAGAAAATTCATGGGAATAGATTAGGCATTGTTGCCGGCTCGTGAATGGAATCAAAAACAAAAAAAACAGCCTTGGAGCAAAGTGGTGCGCCCTCGTAAGAGGGTGCACCACTTTGCTCCAAGGATAAAAACCGCTCGCCGTTTCACAGCGCCCCCCTGATAGTAACATGATTTAAGGAGGTTGTGTCAAATCTCCTAAACGATTTTGTATGGTAGGGACGCGACACTTCGAGAGTACTGAAAAAGTCCTGTTTTTTAAAGACCAAAACGAATAATGCTTACGATTTACAACTTTTCTTTCCACAAATCGCCTCAATAAGGCTATGATAGGCAGAAAAAGAAGGGTAAAACGACTATTTCTCCGTTATTAACTTTCAATCTGAAAGATGGTTTTACTTTTTCAGTGCTCTCGACACTTCGCGTCCGCACCAAATGATTGATATTCAAAATAATACCGTATTATGAGCCGACGTGAAGTATCACATCCCTACCGGGTTTGGTTTTTCGCCGAAGGCGAGTGGTTTTTGTCCTTTTGGCTATGCCACCGACCTCGTAAGAGGGCGGCGTTGGTGATGTGGTGTGGCTGATTCAAGCCCCAGCTTGAAATCAGACATGCCACAGCACTAACGGCAGGTGCGAAGCACTGGCATCGCCAAAAGGCTGTTTTTTTATGTTTTTTGTTTCGGTGCCCCCAGCATTTATCCACTGAACCATAATATATTTTCGGTATTTATATGTGTGCATAAAAAAAGATTGCTCCCCAAAAATGGAGAGCAATCAAAATTGCGTAGGCTCGTAGCCTAAAAAAAAGTGCAATTTATTAGAGGTTTTCGTTGTCCTTCTTCCAATCTTCTACAGCTGGAACGATACCGAGTTCAACGATTTCGTCACGCATCTTGCAGAGGTGTGCGTAAGAAGCCTTGAGAGAAGCGAGTTCTTCTTCAGTACCTTGTGGTTCAGTGTAGTGAACACCAGTTGCGTCGATAGTGGTAGGCATAGCCATCATCACGTTCTTGAAACCGAGCTTTTCGTCGTTCATGTAGCAACCTGCTGGCAAAGTGAACTTTTCGCCACCCATAGCAGCCTCAATCATCTTAACGGCTACGTATGCAGGGCTCTGGAATGAGCTGCGGCCACGGAGCTTGATGATGTTAGAACCACCTTGGATAGTGTGGTGCTTGATTTCTGCGAAGCGTTCAGCGCTCAAGCCCATTTCAGCGAGAGGCTTGCCGTCAACCTTAACTTGAGAAGCGAATACAGCCATTTGTTCGCCGTGGCCACCGTAAGTCTTAGCGCCAGTCACCTTGTCTTGTTGTACACCGAATTCAAGTGCGAGAGCTTGTTGCAAACGAGTTGAGTCGAGAGCAGCGAGTGAGGTGAGTTGGTTTGGCTTCAAACCAGAGTGGATAAGAGCGGTAAGAGCTGTAACGTCAGCTGGGTTGAAGATCACAACCACGTGCTTTACGTCTGGGCAGTATTTCTTGATGTTATCGCCAAAGTCAGCAGCAATCTTGCAGTTACCCTTGAGCAAGTCTTCACGAGTCATGCCGTCCTTACGTGGAGCACCACCAGAAGAGATGATGTACTTAGCACCAGTGAAAGCCTTCTTAGCAGCTTCAGCAACCTTTTCTGGGTTGCCCATATCTTCCACTGCAGGAGCCACATAAGTGATGTTAGCACCAGGGAAAGCGCATTGTTGGATTTCATCGAACACACCGTGAACACCTGGTTCATAGATATCATAAAGACAGATGTTTGGAGTAAGGCCGAGCATCAAAACGCTCTGTACCATGTTTGAACCGATCATACCACCGGCACCTACGATAACGAGTTTTTCGTCAGTTAAAAATCCCATAGTAAGAAATCTTTAAAAAGTGATTAAAATATAGATAGTTGTTTTTAGCTTTGTTTTCTATTGCAAAATTAATGAATTTAAGTATCATCACAAAACAAAAATCGGGAATATGTTAATTAAATAATGCTAAAGAATGAGCACTTACCTGTCTTTTTCGGAAATGAGGCGTGATTTATGCGCCACCCACTTGCTTTTTTTGATATTTTTGGAGAACTTTGCATTCGAAAATAAACATATATAATCATACTTTTTCATTCTCACTACGATGACCGAAAAATTCATTTCAGATTCTATCAAATACATCGGTGTTGACGACCCCGACCTCACACTCTTTGAAAGCCAATATGTGCTCGAAAACGGCATGGTTTACAATTCCTACCTCATCGACGATGACGAAATTGCGGTAATGGACGCAGTTGACGCACGCAAAATCGACGAATGGATGGACAACGTGAATCGGGAACTGGCTGGAAGAAAGCCAAGTTATCTGGTGGTGCTGCACGTGGAGCCCGACCATAGCGCAGGCGTGAAAAAATTTCTGGAAACCTACCCTGAGGCAAAAGTGGTGGGCAATGCCAAGACGTTCACTTTCCTGAGCCAGTTTTTCAGCGATTTCAACTTCGACGACAAAAAAGTGGTGGTAAAAGATGCCGACACTTTGAAGTTAGGCAAGCACACGCTCACTTTCCTCACTGCGCCTATGGTGCACTGGCCCGAAACGATGGTGGCATACGAATCTGCCGATAAGGTGCTGTTCAGTGCCGACGCTTTCGGTAAGTTTGGCGTGTATGATGCCGACAAGGACAACTGGACTTGCGAGGCGCGCCGCTACTATTTCAACATTGTGGGAAAATATGGCGCACCGGTACAAATTCTGCTGAAGAAGGTGGCAAATCTCGACATCAAGGTGATTGCCCCACTCCACGGCCCGGTGCTGAGTTCAAATCTGAAATACTATATCGACCTCTATAACACTTGGAGCAGCTACGAGCCCGAAGATAAAGGCATATTTATAGCAGTAGCCTCTATTCACGGCAACACACTCAAGGCGGTGGAAATCCTTGCTGAGAAACTGCGTGCGCACGGCGTGAAAGTCAGTGTCAGCGACATTGCCCGCGACGACATTGCCGAGGCGGTGGAAGACGCGTTCCGCTACGACCGTCTGCTGCTTGCCGCTTCGAGCTACGATGGCGGCGTGTTCACCCCTATGGAATCATTCCTCTCGCGCTTGAAGCACAAGAATTTCCAAAATCGCAAGGTGGCTATCGTGGAAAACGGCACTTGGGCTCCTACGGCAGCCAAGACCATCAAGGCCACTTTGAGTGAAATGAAGAATATCACGCTCGTGGAGCCTGTGGTGACTATCCGCTCGGCTTACAAGCCCTCCGACGAGGCTGCTTTCGATGCGCTTGCCGAAGCACTGTGCAAATAATTCCTGACCACATTATTAATGAATATGGAACAAGAATTTGCATCTTCTTTGCTGGAAAACGCTGTGAGCGAATTTGCCAAACTCCCTGGCATCGGTCGCAAAACGGCTCTGCGCCTTGTGTTGCATCTGCTGAAGCAAGACAAGCAAAACGCACGCCAGTTTGGCGAAGCCATCATTAAGCTCAGGGAGGAAATTCAATACTGCAAGGTGTGCCACAACATCAGCGAAACCGAGGTTTGCCCCATCTGCGCCGACCAGTTGCGTGACGCTTCCACCATCTGCGTGGTGGAGAATGTGAAAGATGTGATGAGCATCGAAAACACGCATCAGCACCACGGCCTGTATCATGTGCTGGGCGGACTTATCTCGCCGATGGACGGCATCGGACCGCAAGACATCGAGATCGAATCGCTTGAAGAGCGTGTGAAATCGGGCGAGGTGAAAGAGGTGATATTGGCGTTGAGTGCCACAATGGAGGGCGACACCACCAACTTCTACATCTTCCGCCGTCTTGCCCCCTACCCCGATGTGAAAATCACGATGCTGGCGCGAGGCGTGAGCGTGGGCAACGAAATCGAATACACCGACGAACTGACCCTCGGCCGCTCCATCCTCAACCGCACCCTTTTCAGCGACACCTTCCACAAATCATAAGTTTTTTTGATTTTATACACTGGTTTTTGACATTTCATACTACCGAACATGGCAGATAATTTCCTTGAATATCAGCGTGAGGCCTTCGAGGCACGCAAAGCAAAAAAAGAGCGTGAGCGCAAAAAGCGCCTACGCAAATACCTCGAAGACTACAAAAAGAAACTCGCCGCCCAAAAAGCCCAACAGCAGCAGGAGCAAGCCCAAACCGATTTCCCCCAACCATAAAGGGAATCCCCAAAAAGAAGTCGTAAAAAATCGTCTCAAAAAAAGAAGTCATCCATCCTTCTCTCCGAGTGCTCCGAGTGCTCCGAGTGCTCCAAAAAAGCCTTGCCCATTCAAAAATCACCAATTTTGCACCAAGAAAATGCGACTTTCATCAAAAACTGCATTTTTTTAGTGCAATTTTCGCAATTTTCTGCACTTTTTCAGTGCAATTTTAGTATATTTGCACAAATATAAAATGGTATGGACAGATTATTCAGTTTTTTCAAACGCAAACTCGAAGTAACCTCAACCGATTTTCTTCGCTACAAATACAACGAAATTCATTGGAATAGCCACACACTCGGATTGGTAGGACCTCGCGGTGTGGGCAAATCCACCATGCTTCTGCAATACATCAAGCAGAACCTCAACGCTTCGGAAACGCTGTACATATCAGCCGACCAACTGTATTTTGCCACCCACACCTTGCTTGAGGTGGCTGACCAATTCTCGAAAATGAATGGCAAGCACCTGTTTATCGACGAAATACACAAGTACCCTGAATGGTCGCGCGAATTGAAAGAAATCATCGACACTTACAGCGATATGCAAGTGGTGATTTCCGGTTCATCTATCCTCGACATTTACCAAGGCATGGCAGACCTCAGCAGGCGTGTGCCCATCTATGAAATGCAAGGGCTGTCGTTCAGGGAATATCTCGCATTTTTCCATGGCATTGAAGTGCCAGTATTCTCGTTGAACGACATTCTCACCCACAAAGCCACAATTCCTGGAGTGGCACACCCTCTCCCACTTTTCAAAGACTATCTGCAACGAGGCTATTACCCCTTTGCTAAAGACGTGGATTTCGACATCGAACTCAATCAGGTTATCACGCAAACTATGGAAACCGATATTCCTAATTTTGCAAATATCAGCGTGGCGGCTGGGCGAAAGTTGAAACAGCTGCTGATGGTGATAGCGAAAAGCACGCCATTCAAGCCCGTGTATCAGAAACTCGCTGATGTCACTAATCTTAGTCGAAACGACATTCCTAACCACCTCTATTATATGGAGCGAGCAGGAATTATAGCCCAACTACGCGACAACACCAGTGGCGTTCGTGGACTTGGGAAAGTGGAAAAGGTGTATCTCGACAACACAAACCTTATCTACGCATTGGCTCCCGAACAAGCCAACATTGGCAATTTAAGGGAAACTTTCTTCATGAATCAAATGCGAGTGAACTACAATGTGGTGTGCAGCAAGATTTCCGACTTTGATATAGACGGAGCCACATTTGAAATCGGAGGAAAGAAAAAGGGACAAAAGCAAATTGAAACCGCAGCCAAAGGCTATATCGTAAAAGACGATATAGAATTTGGCTACGCCAACATCATCCCCCTCTGGGCTTTCGGCCTCAACTACTAAAGCACTACGACCTGCCTTAAATCTATTATTTTGATACAGATTTAAGCCATTTTAAGCAAACATGCATCTAATTGTTTATCAATATTTTAAACCTCAACCAACTCTTAAAGAATCTAAAAAAGCAGAAAAAAAGCACTGTTCTCAGGCAAGATTTGAGCGATGCCCTGATTTAATGGGCAGAAACATAAAAAAAATAACAATATGAAAACTACGATGAATTTATTTTTGACGATAGGACTTATTGCCTGTACACTCACTTTTAGCTCGTGCAACAACGACGACAACTATGAGATTGTAAAACGCCCCACAGCTCTCGTGACAGTTTATCCAAATGGTTCTGAAGGATTTATTATGCAACTCGACGATTCAACTTCACTTGTGCCCACCAACATGAAAGAATCACCATTTGGAGAAAAAAATGTGCGGGCACTTGTCAATTACACAGTAGAATCTCCAGCCACAAAGTCACCCCACAATGTGTTTGTGAATTGGATTGACAGTATCCGAACCAAACAACCCGTTGCCACTTTAGGCAAAGATGACAACAAGGTTTTCGGCAACGACCCAATAGAAATTGTTCGCGACTGGGTTACCGTGGCGGAAGACGGATTCCTCACGCTACGCATACGCACTTTGTGGGGAGGACACATCAAACACACAATCAATCTTGTAAGTGGCGTAAACGCAGACAACTCCTATGAGTTCGACCTTAAGCACAACGCTAATGGCGACTGCAAAGGCTATTTAGCAGATGCACTCATAGCTTTCGACCTCAATCCTCTGTGGAAAAATCACACAAAAGAAGTAATAATCAAAATCAACTGGACATCATTCACAGGCAAAAAGACTGCTGAGTTCAAACTAAGAATGCACCCTGCAATATCCACTACATCCGACAATCAAATACGCTCTTTGTCTCGCCTTATATCATAAAATAGGTGAACGCAAAAGTGAATAACATCTGCAACAAAAAATATTAAGAGTACTCTACAACATTTATAATTGCACTCTGATTAAAGGTGGACGCATCATTATTTCATAGAGCACAAGTAGAACATAAAAAAACAGAAAAAAGAAATGAACACAATTAAATTATTTAAATTTGCAACATTAATTGTCTGTGCTGTATTCGCAATGACATTCACATCCTGCACCGACGACAATAAGCTATCCACCATCAAGTTCAACCCCTCTGCGGTGGCAATAGCGGTTGGCAATTCACAAAACGTAACAGTTTCTGGTGGCACCGGAACCTACACCGCCAAATCAAGCAACGAAAATGTTGCTAAGGTAACAGTGAACAAGTCAAAAATAACCGTAAGCGGTATTGCAACAGGAAAAGCCACAGTAACTGTAACCGACTCTAAGAATGCGTCAAACAGCTTCAATGTCATTGTAGACAAAGGAATTGTGGTTGACAAGACTTCGGTTAGTATCAGTGTAGGACAAGAATGCGTAGTAGCTGTCAGTGGTGGCGCTACTCCATATACAGTAGTAAGCGCAAACACTAAAATTGCCACAGCATCTATCTCCAGCGGAAAGATTACTATTAAAGGTGTAGCAGCAGGTAAAACGACTGTCACCATTACAGACAAGAACAAAAAGACTGCAACGGTAGCTGTTGAAGTCTCAAAATAAGCATGCCTCCCAATTGATGGTGCAATAGCTTATACCCAACATGGTTTAGGCTTTTGCCCATCGTTGGTTCTCTGCGTTAAGACCAAATTATGCTCAGAACAACATTTAGAAGAGAGAAAACAGAAGAAGAGCACTGGCTCAAAAAGGCCATCGTTGGCGACCCTGCCGCCAACGAATGGATTTACCGTAAGTATGTGCGATACCTTTCGGCATTATGCTCTCGCTACATCATATCCGATGATGATATCAAAGATGTGTTACAAGAGGCATTTATAAAGATTTTCTCTTCTCTAAACAGCTTCAAGTTCCGTGGCGAAGGTTCATTAAAAGCATGGATGACAAAGATAACGCTAAATGAGACATTGAAGTTTGTCTGTAGCAATCAGCAATACAACTTTGTGGATATCGATTCTCCTAATATTGATATCACAAACGATGACGACATCAATACCGAAGACATTCCTACCGAAACGATACATCAGTTCATTCGAGAGTTGCCTGATGGCTACCGCACCGTATTCAATCTCTACGTTATTGACAACAAAAACCACAAAGATATAGCCCAACTGCTTGGAATCACAGAAAACACTTCCGCATCACAGTTGCACAAGGCAAAGGCTTTGTTGGCAAAAAAGCTCAAACAATATCAATCCATAAATTCCATTTGATATGAAAAAGAACTGGCAAAACGACATACACGACCGTATGAGCGACTACGAAATACAAGAGCCTAAAGGTCTTTGGGAAGACGTCAGTAGAAAAATGGCAGAAATGAAGGGCGAGCGCCAAGTGCCTCACCCCCAACCTTTCTTCAATAAGACATGGCGCACAGCCACAAGGGCAGTTGTGGCAGCAAGCATTGTGCTACTACTGGGATATGCCGTACTAAATACCATAGGCAACAAAGAGAGCAACACTCCAAAATTTGCGGGAGTGCGTACAAACAAACAAATAATTCATCTTGCTGAACACGGCAACCATAAGACTGAAGAGAGCAGCAATCTCTTGGCCCAAAACTCACAATCAGATAGTTACGATTTTGATGCGAACATCACATCTTGCCCACATATCGCAACACATTCGCAACACTCTGCCAACACAGCTTCCACCGAAGATGCCTCAATCGGCAATCACGCAGAAAAAAACAGCGAAATTAAAAAGGCACAAACAGCTGACAATCAACAACCCTCCAACGAAAATAGGTATAAAGACAAAGAAAAGGAAAATTACAGTAAGCGTGAAAATCTTTTTGACGGCTATGTGGCCTACAATGGTGAGAGAACGAGCCATTCGTACTCCACAGTCCCATCACGATGGTCAATAAGCACATGCGCAATGGGGGCTGTCGGTGCATCAAAAACCACAACGTCGATTGGTGAATACACAGTAACTGCTGGTCCCGAAGGAGCTGATTGGGCCGACAACCCTATGCTTGGCATCAACCTTTTCAATAAAGGCAAGGAAGTGACAACAAAATATGCGCATAAGCTTCCCGTACGCATAGGGATGAAATTGGCTTATGCTGTTAATTCCAAATTAAGCATCGGAAGCGGACTAACATATACGCGCCTATCATCAGATATGAGAGAAGGTTCGAAAGAAAACTTTTACACAGGTGAGCAAAAGCTCAATTATATAGGAATCCCTGTTGATGTTAAATATAATGTATTATCATTCAAGCGAATAAGTATGTACGGAGTGGCTGGTGTGCTCACCGAGAAATGTATTTCGGGAACAACTGTTAAGAAATACACCATCAATAGCACTCAGAAAAAGACAGAGACCCTTGATATTGACAGTAAACCTATTCAAGTGTCAATCAATTTAGCAGCCGGCTTACAATTGAATGTGCTTGAACACGTTGGAATCTATGCCGAACCAGGTATTAGCTACTATTTCGACGACAACTCTCACCTTCAAACAATCTATAAGGAAAAGCCTTTCAATTTTAACCTAAATATTGGTGTCAGATATACCATAGGCAAATAATAGGCAATATCTTACTCAAACTAAAAAAAACGAGAAAGAATGATGACAAAATTAAAAATAACAGTATTGATGAGCATTGTACTCTTTATGGCTTCATGCTCCAGTAACAAAGTTTTAACACAAGCTGACACATTAGTTGGCGCATACGACAAAAGCACAACCATTACCGACGAGGAGTTTTCTCTCTTTAAAACAGTGATGCAATCGCACAGCGATTTACAGCTTAAACCCATAAAAGTTTCACGCCAAGTTGTGGGTGGAACAAACTATAAGTATGAGTGCATCAACGAAAACAAGAGAACTGTTGAGGTGGTGATTTTTCAGTCACTACCAGGACAAGGAGAAGCACGCATTTTGAGTGTCAACGGCAAAACTGACACTAAATAAGCACTCGCAGACAAACAGTATAATCGCAGATTTAGACTCCCTATTTTTATGAGTTTCTAAATCTGCAATTTTTTTATCAGCCCAAGTGAAGTTTTACAAAGGCTGGAATTTGTTTTTGGTGTAGGCGAGGGCGGCTCCGAGGGCGGTGAGGAACACGGCGTTTTCGGGGATGTGGAAACGCACGCCGTAGAGGTCTTCCATCACGGAGAACACCTCGCGGCACTCTTCCATGCGGGTGAGGTTGCCAATCATGCAGAAATCCTTGATGCCGCTATTGAGGGTGGAGAGCACAGCAGCCGAACCGATGGTTTCGAGCACCATCACGATGATGCCCTTCGCCACGTCTTCGTTCGACACCTGATTGTTCACCGCCTTACCGAAAAGCGATGCGGTGGCGTGCATGGGCAATCCTTCAAGCACATCCTTGCTGATGTCCTTGATTTGGAGGTTCACTTTCGACAAATCGCCGTGCGACGCCATTTCAATCAGGTTGGGAATATTGCGCACATTGAGCAGCAGTCGCGACAGTCCTTGCATGGTGCCGCCGCCCATACTGATACCGCCAGCGTGACTAATCACGTCGCCATTCACCTGCACCAGCGTGGTGCCTGTGCCCATCGACACCACCATCAGCGGATCGATATCGACGGCAAACTTCGCGCCCAAGCCATCACATTCAAATTCGCCTGCGCGGCTCGTGGGAAGTCCGTAAATCGGAGTGGTCACGCCCGATGCGCCCACGCCAGTGAGCATCACATGCTCAATATCTGAAAGCGAAATGCTATTGTCGTAAACGTATTTGCCAAATGCGCCAAAAAGCGAAGTGATGGGGTCGGCAGCGGTGATATACATCGGCGATTGAACCACGCCGTTGTCCAATCCAATAATCTTGGTGGTGCTTCCGCCCACATCAATACCTATTACAAGTCCCATTTATGCGGTTGTTTTGATAGTTGTAATTGCTATTTTTTTATTTTTACGCAGTAAAATTAGTGCTTTTAGTGAAATGCACAAAAAATTTCGTAAATTTGTATGATTTTCAGATAAAAAATCGCTGAATTTTGGACATAACAATCGTCATAGTGAGTTTTCGTGTGAAGCACTTCCTTGAGCAGACCATCCGTTCAGCCCAGGAAGCGCTCAAGGGATTGTCGGGCGAAATCATCGTGGTTGACAACAATTCCGCCGACGACACCATGCCATACGTTAAGCCGAAATTCCCCGGTGTCACCTTTATTGAGAACAAGGAGAATGTGGGGTTTGCCCGCGCCAACAACCAAGCCATTATGCAAGCGAAGGGCACCTACACGCTCATTCTCAACCCCGACACTATCATCACCCCCGAATGTCTGCAAAAGCCTCTCGAATGGATGGCGCAGCACCCCCACTGTGGTGCTATCGGGCTGCACATGATTGACGGCAACGGCGAGTTCCTGCCCGAATCAAAGCGCGCCTTCCCCACTCCGTGGGTATCGTTCTGCAAGATTTTCGGACTCTCCAAACTATTCCCCTATTCACGGGCTTTCGCTAAATACCACCTTCGCTATCTCGACGAGTTTCAGCCCCACGCCATCGACATTTTGGCTGGTGCCTACATGTTCTGCCGCACCGGTTTGCTTCAGAAGATAGGTGGGTTTGACGAAGATTTCTTCATGTATGGCGAAGACATCGACCTCTCCTACCGTATGGTGAAAGAGGGCTACCAAAACTGGTACTTGCCTGTGAACATGCTCCACTACAAGGGCGAAAGCACCAAAAAAGACTCGATGCGCTATGTGAAGGTGTTCTACGAGGCGATGCTCATCTTCTACCGCAAGCACTTCCCTCGCTTCCGCGCCGTGGTTTATCCTTTCATCAAACTCGGTGTGCTGGTGCGTCAGGGACTGGCTGTGGCTCGCCGCCTGTTTAGCCGCCTTTTCGGCAAAAGTAGCACTCCGATTGAAGACCGTGCCGGCTGGGTGATTCTCAGCAGCAAGCCCGATGCGGTGGCAAAGGCTGTGGGAATCAAGGATTACGCTACCCAGATACCCGAATCGGGTGCGGCAAATGTGCTTATCGACGATGCCTCGCACAGTTATGAGCAAATCGTGGGCACCATAGCCGCCAACCACTCCAAAGACCGCTTCTTTCACATCTACGCCAATGAAAGCGGCATTGTGATTACCCCAAAAATGAATTGACGCAAATGGCAAACCTGCTCAGCAACGATAAAATTACGCTTCGGGCGATGGAACCCTCCGACATCGACCTCATCTACAAGTGGGAAAACGATACCTCGCTGTGGACGGTGAGCGATACCGTGGCACCCTATTCGCGTGAGGCGCTGATGCTCTATATCGCCAACTGCGCCAACGACATCTACGCCAACAAGCAGCTCCGCCTTATGGTCACGCTCACCGCCACAGGCGAAACCGTGGGCACGGTGGATTTCCTCAACTTCAACCCCATTCACAATCGTGCCGAACTGGGTGTGTATATCTGCAAGGAATTTCAGGGGCAGGGACTTTCCGCCGAAACGATGAAAATAGTGAACGCCTACGCCGCCCAGGGCATCGGACTGCGCCAACTGTATGTGTATGTGCCCGAAGACAACGCCGCCAGCATAGCCATGGTTCGCCATGCCGGATTCGAGGAAGTGGGCATCTTGCAAAGTTGGATAAAAACAGGAAAGGAATACCACAACGTGGTACTCCTCCAAAAAATCTATTAATGGTTCAGAGGATAAATACTGGGGGCACAGAAACAAAAACATAAAAAACAGCCTTTTGTCGATAAACCAAACCCGGTAGGGACGTGATACTTCACGTCCGCTCATAATACGGTATTATATTGAATATCAACCATTTGGTGCGAACGCGAAGTATCGAAAGCAGTGAAAAACTATAAAATAGTGAATAAAGTAAAGATTTTGTGGAGGCTTTAGCCGTTGGAAACGGCTGATTATGGTTAACTCCATGCAAGCGAATGAAGCTCCGCAGGAGCGAATGAGCGCAGCTTGGAGATAGTACTAAAGAGGGCATGAGCCTCGTAGAGGGTCGGTTATGGTCAAAACTATTGATGCTACCACGACCGACCGTCTCCGACGCTCGCCACTATATTTGGACCTGTCTCCAAGCTGCGCTCGCAAGCGAGCTTGCATGGAGTTAACCACAATTTGCCGTTTCCAACGGCTCTAAAATCCCTACCATGCAAAATCGTTTGGGAGATTTGACACACAACCTCCTTACAAGAAATCATATCATCATCATGGGTTTTTCGCCGTGAAACGGCGAGCGGTTTTTATCCTTGGGGCAAAGTGGATAGCCCTCGTAAGAGGGTGGCGGAGGGATTGTGTGGTTGGCGGCATGGAAACTCGTTTCCAATGACGCAAAGCGCACAATCGCACCGCCAAATGCGAAGCATTCCACATTGCAGCAAGGCTATTTTTTATGTTTTTGTCTTTGATTCCATTCACGATTCGGCAACAATGCAGAATCTTTCCCTTGGAATTTTCCACTGAGCCCTATTAATCCAAAATCGATATATCGCAAAGCATCCACCATTGCCTCAACGCTTTAGAGGCGTACCGAAGGTATGTCATTACGTTTTGGTGGAATCTAATCACAATTAATTGTCGCTGGGATTGGTGGGCCAGTTGTTCCATGTGCGGTATTTTTCTCCGAAACTCTCCACAGCCGCTTTCCACATATCGTCGGCTTCTTGGTCGCCCATGATCAATGCCTCGTCGATGTGCTTCTGTATCACCCAGTCGAAGCGCGAAATCTCATCAGCCAACTGCCCTTTCTCCCAACCTGAATAGCCCACGATAAACTTCATTTTCCCCTCCACAGGCTCGCCACACGCCACATAGCGCTTCACCGCCTCGTAGTCGCCGCCGAAATACAGTCCACGAACCACCTGTATGCAGTTGGGAATCACATCGGGACCTAATGTGTGAAGAAAAAACATCTGGTTGAGCCCCACCGGTCCGCCCATATAAAGCGGTATTTTCTGAAAATAGTCGGGACCTTCAATCACGTCGGCTAAAGTGTAGTCGGTCAGCCGATTCACTATCACGCCCATTGAACCCTCACTGTCGTGGTCAACAAGCAATATCACCGAGCGCTTGAAGCAAGCATCATCTACGGTGGGTTTCGCCAGCAGCACATTGCCGCGCGCCGGCTCTGGTTGCTTGTCGAGCAAATTGAAAATGTCGATACTGATTTCTTCCATAATCAACCCAAAATTACTATTTACCGCCGACCTACGCAACAAATCTGCCCACAAATCGAAAATGGACAAACTTGGACGCACGCCCATTAGGAAATCTCCACAATTTTTAGTATTTTTACAAAATAGAATTTGTTTTATGGGACGACTGATATTCTCCTCACTGCCGATGTTTGTGAGCGGATTTTGGGCAATACTACTCCTGTGCACCCAAATTGAGAAATACAACCGAAGCAGGCTCGTGCTTTCCTTGTTTATGGTTGTCACCGCTCTGATGTTTTACGCGCACTGTGTGTTTTTCAACGAAATGCACAGCGAGATTCCTGTGAGCGACACTTTCTACTCGTTTGGCGTGCTGGCAAGTTATCCCCTATTCTACATATTCCTGGTTTCGCTCACTTCCACCAGTCAGCATCTGCGCCGATCGTGGTTGCTGTTGCTCCCCGCGGTGTTTTTGAGTGTGACTGTGGGGGTAATGTATGCCATGATGAGTGCCGACGAGACCGCCGAGTTTATCACCCGATGCCTCTACTATGAGCAATTCTTCGACTTCACCGGCATTGCCCACCACATGGCCATCGCCCACTTGGTAATTAAAATAAGCTTCGCCATCATCGTGATTTATGTGGTGGTGGCTGGCATGAATCTGCTTGTGAAATACGACCGCCACATCAAGTCGGTGTATTCCAACTTGGAGGGAAAAACGCTGATCTCGTTTAAAATATTCCTGTATCTGTTTTTCTTCACCTCGGTGGCATCGTTTGCCTTCAACATTGTGGGGCGCTACCATTTCGACTCCACTTTCTGGGCGCTCACGCTGCCGTCTGTCGTGTTTTCGGTGCTCATATTCATATTGGGGCTGTTGGGATTGCGCCAGTCATTCACTTTCGAGAGCATGAACGAGGAACTTGAAGAGCAGGATCAAGACTCTGCGCCACAGTCCATGCCATACGAGCGCGACAAGGCGCTGGCGGAGGATTTGGCGAAGCGCATCGAAAAAGTGATTGAGGAAAAGCAGCTGTTCCTCCAGCCCAACCTCAAAGTATCGGACTTGGCTACGCAACTGTACACCAACCGTGTGTATATCTCGCAAGCCTTCAATTATGTGCTGCAAACCTCGTTTTCCGACTATATCAACAAGAAGCGAATCGAATATGCCACACGCCTTATCACCACGCAGCCCGAAATGCCTGTCACCGACATCGCCTACGATTCGGGATTCGCATCGCTAAATTCTTTTTACCGCAATTTCAAGAACATCAATGGCTGTTCACCAAAGGTTTATATGCGAAAAGTCGATACCACCTGACGCACACAGTTGCACATGCAAAAAATTGGCATTATTTTTGTAGGCTGTATGTTTTTAAAACAGCCCGAAACCGCAAAATCGCATAATTTTCAACCGATTTTTGCGTTATAATATATTACACTTTTATATTCTGATAAATAGCGACAAATGAAAGTATTAAAATTTGGAGGCACATCGGTAGGAACCGCTGAAAGCCTTACGAATGTAAAACAGATAGTGACTGCTTGCAAAGGCCAGGTTATCGTAGTGGTATCGGCTTTGGGCGGTGTCACAAACCAATTGATTCAAATGGCAGATTTGGCAGAAGCGCACAGCGACGAATGGGAATCCATTTTGGAGCAGGTAAAGGCGCGCCACATGAGCGTAATCGACGCGGTGGTGCCTGATGACCGACAGGCGCAGTGCAAAACCGTGATTGAGGGCTTCATCAGCGAGGGGCTGTATAGCTACTACGCTATGCTCTACGCCAACAATCAGCTGCCACCAGCCTACAAGGAGCAGTTGCGCGACGCTATCGTGAGCCACGGCGAAATCATGTCGTCGGCTATCGTTGCCAGCATGATCGACGGTGCCGTGCCACACTATGCCCCCAACTTCATCAAGACGAAAGATGTGGACTACGAGCGCATTCTCGACAATGCCTCTTTCGAACTTATCACTAAGGAGTTTGGCGGCAGACTGGAGCAAGTGCACGTCACACAGGGCTTCATCGCCGAAGACTCAACCGATGGCAAAAAAACCAATCTGGGCCGTGGCGGCAGCGACTTCACCGCCGCACTGATTGCCGCCGCACTCGATGCAGAGGCTTTGGAGATTTGGACCGATGTCGATGGTTTTATGACTGCCGACCCTCGCACCAACCCCGATGCCACGGTCATTCCGCAAATGACCTACGCGCAAGCGCAAGAGATGTGCGAGGCTGGAGCGAAGGTTATCTACACCCCCACCCTCGGCCCTGTGGCATTCAAGCACATTCCCGTTTGGGTAAAGAACACTTTCAATCCCTCTGCCACCGGCACTGTGATTCTCGACCCTAAATAAAGCTGCATATAAATGATATACCATAGCACAAAAGACTATAATGTGACGGCTTCGATTAGGGAGGCTGTGCTTCACGGATATGCACCCGACGGCGGACAGTATCTGCCTGAAAACATACCCACGCTGCCTAAGGCGTTTATGATGAACCTCGGCGACATGACGTTGCAGGAGGTGAGTTACGCCATTGCCAACTATGCCCTGCAGGGCGACATCGACGCGCAAGTGCTTCACGATGTGGTGTTCGAAACGCTCAATTTCCCCATTCCGCTCATCGACATGGGCGACAATCGCCACATTCTGGAGTTGTTTCATGGTCCTACCATGAGTTTCAAGGACATTGGCACTCGCTTCATGGCGCGTCTGCTGGCGCATTACCACGCCACCAAGAAGAGCGGTCGTGAAATCAATGTGATTACCGTCACTTCTGGTCATTCGGGCGGTGCCATCGCCAACGGTTTCTACGGCATCGAGGGCACGCATGTGTATATTCTCTATCCGCAAGGGCAACTCACTTCGCTCCAAATCGCACAGTTCTCCACACTCGGTGGCAATGTCACCGCCATTGAGGTGAACGGCACGCTCTCCGACTGCAAAAACATAGTGATGGAGGCGTTCAACGACCCCGAATTGTCGAAAAAAATGTTGCTCACCAGCGCCAAGAGCGTAAATATAGCCCGACTGCTTCCGCAAACTTTCTATTACTTCTGGGCATACGGTCAGTTGGCAAAACAGGGCCACGACATGAGCCAGATGGTGGTGTCGGTGCCTTGTGGCAACCTCGGCAACCTCACCGCTGCGGTGATTGCCCGAAAAATGGGTCTTCCTATCAAGCGAATTATCGTTGCCGACAATAAAAACGACATTTTCACCCAATATCTACGCACGGGCAAGTTTGTGCCACGCGAGAGCGAACCGTCGTTGGCAATAGCGATGGACTGTGGCAACCCTCGCAATTTCCCTCGACTGGAGAAACTGCTTGGCGACCACGCCGCCATGTGCAAGATAATGGAGGGATTCGCCTACTCCGACGAGAATATCGTCAGCACCATAGCCCGCACTTGGCAGCAAGAGCACTACCTGCTCAATCCACACAGTGCCACAGCATATCAGGCGCTCACCGACGGACTGCGACCAGGTGAAATTGGCGTTGCACTTGCAACCTCCCACCCTGCCAAGGCGTTGTCAACGGTAGAGGGAGCCATTGGCGAGACGATAGAAGTGCCTGCCACCCTCATGCGCTTCTTCAACGGCATTGGCCACATCACCGCCATCAACTCCGGCTACAAAAGTTTCAAAAAATTCCTCCTCACACAAGGGTAGCCAAGCCTCACACAGATCCCACAGATCTCACGGAATTGCACGCCTGATGTTAAATCTCACAGATGATTCTTTGGTTCACTGAATCGTCGCTGCACTTGAAAGAAAAAAAACACCTATTTCATCCAATTTCAATCCATTAACACCGATTTTTATAATTAATTTTTAATAGGTGTAAATTGGATTTAAATGGATAAAATAGGTGTTTCCCTTACCCTATATCACTACTCCCATCATCCCCCATCAGATGCAGAAACCTCTGTGAGATTTAACATCATCAAAAGAAAAAATTCCGTGAGATCCGTGGGATCTGTGTGAGCATTGCCCCAATATTTGCGGAATCTGTGTGATCCCAAGCCCACACCCGAATCATCCGTGAGATTTAACATCATCAAAAGAAAAATTCCGTGAGATCTGTGGGATCTGTGTGAGCATTGCCCCAATATCCGTGGGATCCGTGTGAGCCCAAGAGGTGGCGAGAGGTTACTTCACCTCGGCGCCCATCACGTTGTATTTCTTGTCGCCTACCATGATGTAGATTTGGCCGTTTTCAATCACCTTGCGAGCCTTGGTAGCATCGGCGGCCTTCACATCGTTGATGCCGGTAAGTTCTGCGCCCTGCTTAGCGGTGTAGGTGAGCACTGCGCCAGGGTACGACAATGTAACGGTAGCCTCACGAGAGGTCACACCTGCTGGCAGAGGATCAGCCTTCACATTAAGGTAGCTCAAGAAGCCAAATTCGCCAGTCGACATATCGTCGTCCACTGTTGCGGTCAGCCAGTCAGGAGTTTTACCTTCTTCATCGAGTTTAATCTTCATTTCGGCAGCTTGGCGATAAGTGAACACCTCTATCTTCTTGGTTTCGCCTGCTGCAGCAAACTCGCCTTCGCCAGTTTCGTTAGAGTAATTCCAAGTGAGGAATGGCATTTCCACTTCAAGAAGAATGGCAGGAGCAGTACTGCGCTTCGCATCGATGAAACGACCACGCATCGACATATACTTGCCGTCTTTCTTCACATAGCCAATTTCGCCATAACCTTCCTCATAGTAGTCGGCGCTGAAGAGGCTGGTAAATCCAGCGTCAAAGGCATCCACATTGTAGCCAGTGATTTCCACCATGATGGCATCGTCCACGTTCAAAGTCTTTTCAAGTGGGAAATACAAAATACCGCTATACATGCCAGTCGCGGATTTGTAACTCAATTCAGGAGTGTTGGTGAGGTAGAAATCGTTCACCTTCACGCTGGTGGTGGCAATCTTTTCGCCTGGAGTGATGGTCACATAAGGTTCCTTGAATGAAGGAATTTCATCCACCTTGTAGATGTTTGCCACGAGAGTGGCTTGCGCATCGCTTGAAGCCATTTTCAGCGATTGGAAGCGAACGCCAATAGCGTTGATGGCGTAAGGATGGTTTGGACTTTCCACAGCAATTGCCATGGCATCTACGCCAGCAGTGTTGCGCCCGAGCAGATTACCCGCCGACTTACCGTCTTCATCCTTCACTGTGCCATAGTAAGCACCGGCTTTCACTGTGCCGTCGCGGTTGCTCTTGGCAGCAAAGAATTTTGGACTTGCCCATGCGTGACGAACCACGGTGGTAGATGGCTTAATCTGCGCAGGATAGCCTGGATAAGTGCTCAAATAGCTGGTGTGGGCTATTGTGCCATTGAAACCGCCCAACTGATACACGCTTTCTTGATTGTCGGCACCAATAGCCGTGAGGCATGGAACGGTGTCAACCTCAATACCCCAATAACCCTTAAAACCAGTGCCTATGACTTCTTCGGTTTTATTTTTCATATCCTCCTGATACCATAATTTCCACTTTTGCTCGGTGGCATTGGTGCTAACGCCAATGAAATCATAATCTGCGTAAGGACGCATCATCAAGTAAGGAGCATACCAGGTGCTGTAGCTTGCTTTACCTTCGGTAGTGTAGCTGGAGAGATAGAAAGTGCCAGCAGGACGATGATACCATGCTTTCAACTTAGTTTCTCCCTCGGCTTTCTGAACTTTGGCTGCTCTGCCATTCGAGATGTAGAGGTCTTGAGCAGGACATTCTTCAGCCTCAACCACCGCCATATTCTGTACGGAGAAATTGTTCACAGATGCCGCACGCTGTGCAAATGCGGCAGATGTAGCGCATGTGGCAAATGCCACTAAGAGTAACGATTTTTTCATGTAGCTAAGAATTTATTGTTTAATAACTAAAACCATCAACTTTTATTTACTATTTTTGCAAAGATAGCAATTCTCATTAAAAACACAAAGAAAATCCACAGAATAAATTAACAAACCTCACACAGATCTCACAGATCTCACGGAATTTTTCTTTTGATGATGTTAAATCTCACGGAGGTTTCACGACTGCTTCACTACAAAGCCTCACACAGATCCCACAGATCTCACGAATTTTTCTTTTGATGATGTTAAATCTCACGGAGATACCACGACTGCTTCACTCCAAAGCCTCACACAGATCCCACAGATCTCACGAATTTTTCTTTTGATGATGTTAAATCTCACGGAGGTTTCACGACTGCTTCACTCCAAAGGCTCACACAGATCCCACAGATCTCACGAATTTTTCTTTTGATGATGTTAAATCTCACGGAGGTACCTCGACTGCTCTTGAAAAGAAACACCTATTTTATCCATTAAAAATCCATTATCACCGATTTTTATAATTTATTTTAAATAGGTGTAAATTGGATTTAAATGGATGAAATAGGTGTTTTCCTCCCCCACAACTGCCCCATATCAACCCTCCAGATACAGAATCATCCGTGAGATTTAACATCAGGCGTGCAATTCCGTGAGATCTGTGGGATCTGTGTGAGGCAGAACCTATTAGAGTGGGATCTGTGTGAGCCAGGATTCTCTAAATCAGCACATCGCTTGGCAAAAACACATTCAAGCCATCGGCATGCTCTGGTTTCACTTTTGTGAAAAGGGCAATGTGAACTTGTTTTCGTTTCACAAATGGAAGTGCTTTCGCAACTGAAGCGAGCCTATTATAAAGACGTGAAGCATCTTCGCCATTAGTCCACTTACATTCCCCTATCAAGATGTGCTTTTTGTCGAACGACTCCGCCACCACATCAAGTTCCACCATTTCACCATCTGGTTGGTCGGCGGTGAACACCTTTCCCCACCATCGCGAAGCCTTATTATACAAAATTCCATCGATTTCATTTCCGCCAACAAAATTCCTACACAAATTTTCCCAACAGTCGCCCACAAACTTCGGCATTTGAGAATGCACCACATTCATCACCGCATCTATGGCATCTAATTCCAGCAACGAGGCGTTGGGCGCAACAAAACGATAGAAAAACTTGAATAAATTGTCGTCAATAAAATATATTCCTTTTTTACTGTTTCGCTCATTCTCATCAAATGGCACTTCACGACGCACATAACCCAAATCACGGAGTTTCCTCAAAGGCTCTGTTATTTCATTGCTGCTTTTCCCGACTCTGGAAGCTATTTCCGACATTTTATTGGCTCCATTGCCAATGACCGACAACAGCGTCACCGTCTGCACCGTATCTCTCATATCGTCACGCAACAGTCGCTGCGGTTCCTCCGACAATATACCTTGCGTGTCGAGCAAAAGATTTCTAATCGCATCAGTTAAGTTAGGATAATCGTTGCGCAATTCCCAATATCGAGGAATTCCTCCCCATACAGCATATTCCTCTACGGCGCTTACTGAATCGCAGCCAAACGCATCCATCATATATTTCGGTGGAATTGGAGACAGTTTTATCACCTCGTCGGCCAAACCATAAAGGGGCGATTTCTTATCGAACACACAATTATACATTAATTGCTGTGATGAGCCACACAAAATGAGGTCGAACTTTAAAATCCTCAAATTCATAAGTTTCTGGAGCACAGAAGGCAGCGACGGACAACTTTTCACCATGTATGGAAATTCGTCCCAGCACACCGTAAGTCTGCGGTCAAGTTGCTGATTCATAGAGCGGAGCAGAGTTTCCCAGTCAGGGTACTGAACACGGTTAAACCCCTCGATTCTATTGGCTACCATATTGGCAAAAAGTTGGCGTTGATTTTGCTCCGAGGTTTGATCACTCAAAAAATACAAATCTCTATCGTGTTGAAGCACATGCTTAATCAAAGCCGACTTGCCAATACGGCGTCTGCCATACACCACAATGAATTGACAATCCTGCCTACCAAGTGCCGCAAAAATCCTATTCCTATCTTTTTCTCTATCAACAAACGTACTTAATATCATATCTTTATAAATATTTTTCACAAAGATAATCTTTCACAAAGATATTTCCAAAAAAAACGCTAAAAAACACCTATTTCATCCATTTAAATCCAATTTACACCTATTTTAAAATAAATTATAAAAATCGGTGATAATGGATTTTTAATGGATGAAATAGGTGTCTTCTTCTTTCAAGTGCAGCGACGATTCAGTGAACCAAAGAATCATCCGTGAGATTTAACATCAGGCGTGCAATTCCGTGAGATCCGTGAGATCTGTGTGAGGCTTTGGAGTGAAGCTGCCTTGAAGCGTCTGTGAGATTTAACATCAGGCGTGCAATTCCGTGGGATCTGTGGGATCTGTGTGAGGCAGATCCTATTAACTGTGGGATTTGTGTGAGGTGGGGATAAAAATAGAATGAGGCTGACTTCAACAGCCAACCTCACTCAAAAATAAAAGTATGTTAAGAAACTGCTAATGTTTCTAATTTAGGAGCTTTCCTCGGTGTGAGGAACGCTTGAGGGTGAATTATTTTACTTCAGCACCCATCATGTTGTACTTCTTGTCACCTACGACAACGAGTACTTGACCGTTTTCTACCACCTTGTGAGCCTTAACACCACCGATAGTAGTAGTTACGTCGTTGATACCAGAAACAGTACCTTGGGTGAAATCGTAAACGAGTTCTGCACCAGGAACAGCAAATTTAACCTTTGCTTCACGACCTTCAACGTCAGCTGGGAGAGCTGCTGCAGTAGCCTTGATTTGAACTTCGCCAGTGAATTCGCCAGCTTCTTGAACGTCAGCAACTTGGAGAGTCAACCATTCAGGTACGTCTTGACCGTCAACAGTAGTTACAGTCCATTCTTCGCTGCTCTTAGTTGAGTAAACGCTGATGGCGTCGAACTTAGTAGTACCAACAGTTCTTTGCCATGCACCACCAGTTTTTGGGAAGTTGTACTTGCCATCTTCAAAGGTGTAGTTCCAAATCATGATTGGCCATTCAACATCCAAGAAGATTGAAGGAGCGGTGTAACCCAGAGTACTGGTAAAGAATTGATCCAAACCTACGCACTGGGTTGGATAACCTTCAGCATCGATTTTACACATGTAACCATGTTGGCCATAACCTTCGTTCACGCAGTCGGTAGAAATCACCATGCGGAAGCCCTTAGTGTTTGCTTTTTCGTAGCCAGAGAATACAACTGCGATTGGACGGTCGATGTTAGCAACCACTTCGTATTGCAAACCCTCTTCTTCTTCAACGAGAGGAAGATCGATGAAACCACAGTCTTCAGCATCAGCTGCGAGTGTACCCTTAGCAGTAGCGATGAGGTCACCGAAAATCAGGTTGTCCTTATCGTCTTTTTCTACAGCGTAAACCTTAGCTTCGAGTGGAGTAGCACCTGTAATCTGGTCGTACATGTAAAGTACATGGATACCACGGAGAGCATAAGGAGAAGCAGGCTTTTCAACATAAACTGCCATACCGTTCCAACCAGAAGCATTTTGACCGAACCAGTAGCCGTCCTTGCCACCATCAGCATCAAGAGCACCAGTGATGGTAATCACACCACCACGGCCCTTTAACATATCAGGTTGTTCGCGTGTACCAGCGAAGAAGTACTTTGGAGAAAGGTAGCAGTCAAGTGGTTTCTCACCACTCATAAATTCTGCACGTGGGTCATCGTAGTAGTAAGTAAAACCTTGGTAGTCCTTAGTCTCATGGGTCTTTTGGTTGATGTAAGTTGAGAACAACTGATAAGTGCTTGTTGCGCCACCTGCAGTAGCTGTAAGTGTAGGAGCATACATTGAGCTCTTGAGGAAGTTGTCGGTGATGTCAACATTTGTTGAAGTCTGTTCTACCCAATCCTTAACAGAGGTGTCGTACTTGTCATATTTCCAAACATAAGCGTCAGCACCAGTTGAAGCATTGGTGAAAGTAACGTCACGCCAGCATGGAAGAATTAATGCAGGATTGTAGAATGCACCACCATCAGATGAGAGTGAACGATAGAAAGTACCAGCTGGACGATTGTACCAAGCCTTAACAGCGGCTTTAGGAGCCACTTTCTTCATTGCTGCGCGTTGAGCGTCGGTTGCCATTTCAGCCTTTACAACTGAGCATTCGAAAGGAGCCACACCAGAATCAGCTACTTTGCTTGTAGCCACTTGATTCTTGTTCTGAGCAGAAGCAGATACTGCAACTGCTGCGGCAGCGAGTAAAAGTAAACCCTTTTTCATAATTGAAATAGTTTAAATTTGGTTAATAAAAAAAGATATAAAAAATAATTGATTATTATCTTAAATGAAGCAAATGAGGCTTCGAGGCTGAAGCCTCATTTGCAGTATTGTTTTGGTTATTGAATACTGATACCAAGAGCACTTGAAGCATCACCGCTGTCGGTCAGTACCATATTCACAGGAGCAATCAGTGAGTTGCTTGAGCACTTGAAAGTGGAAGAAGCAAGCTTGTTCATCATAGTCTTGAACGCAGGAACCTTATCGATAAAGGTCTTCATGTTGTTGTCCATTTCACCGAGCACAAACTTGATTTCATCTTTTCCGGTATATTCCACGTTGTAAGGCACCGACATATTCAAGTATGAACCTCTCTTAGTCTTGATACGCACAACCATAGTGTGTGGTGCCTTGGTATTGTTCGACACATTCAAACCGATATTGAAATACACGAGTGAAGAACCGTTGTAGGCCTTGAAACCACTGTTAATACCAGCGAACGATGTGCCAAGCTCACCCTTGCAGTCGGCTGCGTTCACACGCCAGAGCACACGTGGGTCGCCCACCACCTTATTAAGGGCATCAGCTGTGATGGTAATGCGATTGTCGTCGGTGCAAAGAAGCGAACCATCTTTCTGGCGAATGAAGTGCTGAATAGTGTAGTCGTTTTTGTCGATTGAGTCACGCAGGGTGAGTGGCTTACCGAGGGTGAAACCATCATGAGTGATAATAGCGTTGCTGGGTACATATTCTGAGATGGAGTCACCAGTTTCGGGATAAATCCTTGGAAGCAGGGTGGCACCATCGAGCACCACGTGGCGATAACCGCCAGGGAGGTTAACATACACTGCAGGAACCTTAGCGTTGAAGAAAGAGTCGGCAAGTGCCACCACTTCGTTCAAGTAAGTTTCGTCGTCGGTTTCGGGAGCGATGCGAGTCATGATAATTTCGGCACCGTTCTTCTTACCATCAAGGTAGAGCGTATCGTTGCTGTATTTCATGAGGTCGAACTCATAGTCACCACTGTGTCCGTAGCCCTGCTCGTCGCGTTCGGTGCCAGGAATATCTTCTGGGGTAGCGAAGAGGTGGAAAATGGTGTTGTAAGAGTTGAACGAGAGCACAGGACCGTTGTCGGAAAGGATAGTCCACATTGAGGTTTCGCTTCCATAAGATGGAACGTTGGAGTCAATGTTGGTAAGCTTGGTGATGTACTCGTTGTTACCCGAAATGGTAACGGTGCCATCGTTGCGGAAAGTGAAGAGGTACACATAACCGTGTTCTTCTTCAGTAGTGAAGTATTCCATTTGCCACTTTCCGCCCTTGTCCAAGAGAATCTCTTTATACATCTTGCGAGCTTCCTCGGTGCGGTGAGCAGCATTTTGGTCGAAGATGTCGGCCTCTTCATGGTTACATGAAGCGAGCGATGCGCTCATCAGCACAGCGGCGATAGCTGAAAATTTATATAATTTCTTCATCATTGTCGATTGAATTTATAAATTTAAAATTACTGTACGTTTTCAATTTGCTTGCGGAGCTCATTGATGTCGAAGGTAGCCTGACGCTTCTGAACTTCTTCACGGAGCTTGTCGAGGTCAACACCGAATGAATCGCGGAGCCAATCGCGTGCAATCTGAATCTTTTCCTTCAAGGCTGCAACACCGTCGATGCCGTCCTTGTCTTCCACATTGTAGGCAATTACAGGAATAGCAATCTTGTTGCCTCTCTCGTCGAGAAGGAAGCCACTTTCATCTACTGGGCGATTCTTAGCATCGAAGTATTTGCCTGGGTTGTCGGCATCCTGGGTGTAAGGAGCCTCGCCGCGGTAGAATTCTTTGGTCACCTGGTTGCTATACACATTGATTGTGTCGCCATTAGGAGTAACGTATTCATTAAACAGGTCGTCGTCGCTGAAGTATTGCTTCTTCTCCTCATCTACCACATTATCCTTATAATAGTAGTAGCAGTAGTAGATAGCGTTAGGATCGTCGCCACTTGGAGTAGCCCAACCACGGCTTGCGAGGTTGTAGAAGCGTTTCCATTGTGCATCGGTCTTCACGATGTAGTTAGCGATGATTTCAGCGAAGTCTTCACGATATGCAGAGCTTGCATAAGGGGTAACGAAACCACAAGAGAGCACTACGCCTTCTTGGCGGTCTTGCCAGTTGCTGCCATCATACTTACCTACAGAAATGGTGTTGAACTTTGCAGGGTAAGTCTTGGTCTGGTGCAAAATGTGAGCAAACTCGTGGTGCATAGTCTTGAAGTAGTATTCATTCAACTGGTCAGGTGAGTTGAGGTCGATCTCATTCACACGGAAGAGCGAAACCTTGATACCGCCTTCTGCCAAACCCACGGTGATGGTACCGGTTGATGGGTCGTAGGCTGGTGAGCCAATAAGGTGAATGATACGTGGACCGTATTCCTTCAGGAAGTTAGGACCTACCACATCATTATACACATCGAACCAAAGGGACTTAGCCAAAAGTGCAAGGTCTTGCGCATTTTGGTAAGTGGCTGGCACGAGGTTATAGTTCATGTCGGTGCCCACATCCTGCATCTTATAGCGGAAGTCCAAGTTATAGACATCCAAATAGGTTTGCTTCAACCACTTGTCGAACTTATAAGTCGCAGAGTTAGGGTCAAGCTCCTCTGACTGGTCAGGGAAGATGGTTTCGGTGAAGTCGTCGTCGCTACAAGAGGTGAAGCCCATAGCTAATGCCGACATCATCACGAATGCTGAGATATATTTTTTAATTACTTTCATTGTTGTTTACCAGATTAAATCATTTAACAAGAATGTAAGAGCCAGAAGCCTCTACAGTAGCCTCACTCTTCTTTGACACTACAGGGCGAACGTTAGCATCCATACCAGCAGAGATTACTTCGCTTGGAATCTGCATTGCATAGCGTGCGTCGAGCTTTTCAAGAGTGTAAGGTTTGTTGAAGCGACCAAAGTGGTGAGTGATCGAAAGACCGAGACGCTTGATATCGAAGAAGCGCATACCATTGTGCACTGTTTCGATACGGCGGAAGTGCTGGATACATTGCATGTAAGGCAACTTGTCATCAGTGAGTGAATACTTGTCAGATGGGCAAACTTCGTCGATGTGGATTGGCTTCACGATACCGAAACCTTTATACTTCTTGTCGCCTGGATCTACAGCGTAGAACTTTTCAATGAGTTCGCGAGTCATTGGCTTGAAAGAGTAGCTTTCGCCTGCGCCAAGCTTTTGACGAGCTGCATCCCAAATGGTGAGGTCTGCCACACAACCGTCGATGTCGCCGAGGAAGAGCTTAGCTTCTGCACGGCAGAGGAGAGTTTCCTCAGCCCAGAATTCCAAGCGAACCACGTGAGCGTAACCGATACCGGACACCTTGTCGGTGTATTCAAACTGCTCAGAGCTGATACCACCGAAGTAGCTACCGTATTCAGCCTTACCTGCTGTGCCACACAAGCCATTGAAGCCTGGGTGCATTGAGAAGGTTTCGCCAGTCTTTGAGTTTTTAAACTTAATGTCTTTCCATGATGGGCCAGGGCCTTGGATAGTAGAGCGGCGAGCGTCGCGGTTGCAGGTGTAGCGATTACCATGGAAGCGACGTGAAGAAGTAGAGAATGTGGAAATGTCCATAAACACGTTGCTACGCTTCATGCTGGTGTAGTAGCGGCCGATGTCGCTGATGTAATACATAGAACCACGGTTAGCCCAGATGTCGCTCATCATAGTTGCTGGATCACTACCGTTGAATGCGGCGTTGGCACATTCGAGAGCCTTGTCGTATTGACGGGTGAACACATAGAAGCGAGCAGCATAAGCATTGGCAGCGGCGCGGTTGAAGTGGTATTTAGGCACTTCGTAGATTGCGTCGTCGATAAGCTTCAAACCAAGTTCGAGGTCCTTTTGAATCTTCTCGTAAGTCTCAGCAAGTGTGCCACGCTCGTAGTGAGGCTTCACTGTGGTTTCAGGCTTGGTGATGTAAGGAATACCTTGGCAGCTCTTGCTCAATTCTGGGCCACGGTAAGGCATACAGAACACTTGAGCGAGAATGAAGTGGTGGTAAGAGCGGATCATGTAAGCCTCACCCATCACTGCGCTGAGTTTTTTAGTTTCGTCGTTGGTCAAGCCGCCTTGTTCGCTCATTTCAGTACCACGCTCGATAACGGCGTTGGCAGCAGCGATAGCACGGTAGCAGCCTTCCCAAATGCCGGAAGGAGTGTCGGAACCCATACCCATGGTCACGTCCTCGAAGCGGAACAACTGGTCGTCGGTAGCCGCATACGAAGGAAGATTGTAGCGAACGCCATCAGGGTCTGGGGCATTGTTGTCGATTACATTATCGGATGAAAGCTCGCAAGGTGTAGAATAATTGTACTGGAGGTAGCCATTATTGAGCAGCTCACGCAATTGCTCCACAGTTTCGAGGTCCACGCGGGTGTCGGGCACCTTGTCGAGGAAGTCTTTACATGATGAGAGCGACATGAGTGCCACACCTGCAGCTGCGATTGCTATATATTTAAACTTCATAATTATATTGTCTGTATTATATATTATATAATGTGTTGCCAAATTATGATTAAAGACCAAATCTAACTGTGAGGGTGAACTGACGTGGGTTTGGAGATGCCACACCACCTGCGTTGTAGAATTCTGGGTCTTGACCATTGAGCTTGTCATCGGCATAGAGAAGACCGATGTTGGTAGCTGAGAGCTTCACTGAAGCGTTGTTGAGGCGGATAGCCTTCAACAATGTCTTAGGAATATCGTAAGTCAAAGAAATTTCTTTCAAGCGAATGAAACCACCATCAGCCACACGAGCAGAGCTGTAGTTGTAAGCGCTGTAAGCACGGCCCAAGTAAGTGTCGGCGTAGTATTGACGGCGTGAAGCAATCACAGGAATTGTGGTGTAGGCTTCATCGCCTGGGATCACCCAGCGGTTCTTGAATTCCTTAGGCATAGCGGTAAGGTCGCTGTATGCGTAAGAGAAGTCAGGGCTAAGGCGGAGCTTATTGCCGAATGAGTAGGTGCAGAACACATTGAGGTGGAGTCCCTTCCAAGAGAAGCTGTTGTTGAAACCACCAGTGATGGTTGGGTCAACTGCGCCTTCGTATTTGAGGTTCTTCTTCAAGAGTTCAGCATCGAATTGCTGGAAGTTGATTTCGTCGTTAGCAGAAAGTTCGCCAGTGGTTTCGTTGATCACTTGTGGAATACCGTGTGAATCCAAACCTACGAACTGATAAGAGAAGAGTGCACGCACTGGATAACCTTCGAGTGCGAAACCAGTACCTTGAATCAAGTCGATTGCGCGAGAGCGTGACACGAGCTTGGTGATTTTGTTCTTTGCGTAAGCGAAAGTGATGTCGGTTGACCAGTTGAATCCATTTGGATCAGCGCTCTTGATGTTGTGGGTGGTGAGGGTGAATTCCACACCGTGTGAAGCCATCTCTGCCACATTGGCATACTTCATAGTCTGACCACCTACACCTTCAGTATATACGCGGCCGATAAGGTCGAAGTTGTTACGCTTGTACCAGTCGAACACGAAGTTGATGCGGTTGTTCACGAAACCGAGGTCAACACCCACGTCGAACTCGTGCTTCTTTTCATAAGTAAGCTCGCTGTTGGCAAGACCAGAGAGTTCGAGACCGATTTGCTGGCCGTCGGTTTCCTGGTTCCAAATACGGTTTGGATAGTAGAGAGCTTCAGCATTTGCATAAGAAGTAGGACCAGTTTCTGCGGTCAGAGAGTAAGAGGTGCGGAGCTTAGCATAAGTGAATGCACCACTCTTGAAGAAGCGAGCATTGGTGAAGAATGGCTCTTGGTGAGCATTCCATGCTGCTGACACGTTCCAAGTAGGCAACCAGCGGCTCTGGGTGGTCTTACCCATTTGGTTACTACCTTCGTAACGGAGAGTGCCGGTGAGCACGTAGCGCATCTTGTAGCTGTAGTTAGCAGTTGCGAAGTAAGCGAGGTTGCGACGATAAGAGCGTTGCTCGCTGTAGTATGCGCTGTTTTCTTCTTGCATTTGCTTGAAGAGGTCGCTGTTGATGAATGGAAGATTACCGTTGGCGTAAACGATACCCCAGCCATCGAACGACTGTGAGTGACGGTCAACACGGCTGGCTTCCAAACCTGCCATCATATTAATAGTGTGGTCGCGGTTGAAGCTACCATTCCAGTTAGCTGTGCCACGGAACACATATTGTGATACGTCGTACTTGTTGTGGAACAACATACCACCCTTAGGAAGAACGGTTTCAGGAAGAGCGTTTTCCACATCAGGGTCGGTGTAGAGGTATGTGTTAGAAGAGCGGATGATTGCATCTTCTGGGTCGATACCTGCACGGTAAGCGCGAGCCTGGTTACTGTTTTCAGTAACGAAGTGGTTTTGCTCTGAATTGCTGTAACGATAGTAACCAATCATGTTCACTTCCACAGTGTGGTTTTGGCTCATGATAGGCTTGATGTTCAGTTCACCTTGGAACTTCAAGTCGGTAACTGTCAAGTCAATCCAGTTGTTCTGGAGTTCGTTGAAGATGTTGAAGTCGGTGTAGTTACGACGATAGTACACGTTAGGGTCAAGTGTACGTGAGGTGTTCATCGCGTAGCTGAATGGGTTGATGTCGAACGAACGGCTAACTTCACCATTCACCACGTCGGTCTGCTGGCTGATGGTGCCAGGAGCCTTTTGCTTACGGAAGCTGTCGGAGGTGAGCAACTTCACGCGAACGCGACTTGAGAGGTTGTAGAGCGCATTAGCATTGAAAGTGTAACGCTCAACGCTTGACGACTTGTACCAACCTGGATCGGTCATTACAGATGCAGAAGTATAGAATGAACCCTTGTCGGTACCGCCAGAAATGCTCACAGCGTGGTTTTGCATCACGTTGCTGTTGAAGAGCAAGTCGAACCAGTCGGTGTTGCGGAACTCGGCTTCACGCAAGTAAGCGTTCTTAGCTTGAGTGGTGTTGGCGAGTTCGAAGTGACCTTCGCCAGTGATTGGGTCGATGATGTAGTTGTCGAGCATGTTGTACATACGGCCATACACACCAGTGCGGCTGCCGCTACGCAATGAAGCGAACTCGAGCCAACCCTTTTGTTCCATTTCCTTATAGATACCCATCTGCTCTTGTGAGTTACAGATGTTGTAGTCGCGGTAGCTTGGCTTCATACGGTAGGTGAATTCACCTGTATAATTAATAGATGTGTGACCTGAGCGACCAGTCTTGGTGGTTACAACGATCACACCAGCCATAGCCTTAGCACCGTAGATTGAGGTTGCAGAACCGTCCTTCAAAATCTGGAAGCTTTCGATGTCGTCGGCGTTCAAACCTGCGATAGCTGAAGAAATCAAAGTCACAGCATCACCAGATGAGAGGTCGTCGGCTGAAAGTTCCACGTTGTCGGCGAGTTCCACACCGTCCACAATCCACAGAGGCTTAGAGCTACCATAGATAGAGGTAGCACCACGCACACGGATCTTAGGAGCAGTACCGAATGTACCCGACACGTTTGACACTTGCACACCAGAAACCTTACCTTCCAAACCGCGGCTGATGTCAGCCACACCTGAAAGCTTGGTCTTGTCGGCATCGATCTTGGCAGTTGCACCGGTAAACATACGGGAGTCAACCTTCGCCATACCAGTGACCACGACGCCATCCAAAACCTGTCCGGCAACCTTCAAAGCAATTTTCATAACTCCGCTCTTAACTGTCAACTCCTGCTTCTCGTAACCAACGTAGGTGACTACGATTTGCGATTTGTTGTTAGGCACAGTGAGCGTAAACTTACCATCAATGTCGGTAGCCACACCATTTGAAGGCTTACCCTTCTGAACAACAGAGGCACCGATTACCGCTTCTCCAGATTCGTCAACAACCACACCACTGACCTTGAACTGGGCGCTCATAGCCAATGTTGAAGCAGCGAACACGAAGAGCAATAGTAACTTTCTAAAACTCATAAGCACTGTTAAATTTTAATTATTATATTACATTTTATTATAATTCATAGAATAATTTGTCAATCAACTTCTTAGCTAACAAATAAAGTTATCACAAGCACACCCCCATATAGGATAAAGAGCATGTTAGGTTCTACATTGATACTAATTTGCAACTTATAAGCGTTTCTTAACAAACATATAACATTCCGATTGCAAAGAAAACTAAATTTTTCCAATTATACTAATTTTATAAGCAAAATTTTTAGTTTAATTAATAAAATGCGAAGATTATGGGCATTTGCTAACACTTGACCCTGTAAAAAGCCTATTTTAATTACACTCGCAAAGTGTTAAAAATGTGGATTTTTGCTATTTTTTAAGGGGAAAAGCGCAAAAAAGGATAGAATCAAAGGGCAAAATGCGTACAAAATGATATTTTTGATAGCAAAATGGTACTTTTGACGATTTTTTGGTAAAAAAAGCACGCAATTTCCGTATTTCGGAAAAATCGAATGTTTTGATTTGATGAATCCGCTTAAAGATTGTAATTTTGTGGTAAATTTAACACTATATATATAATTAATGGAAGTAGTTTACGAAGACAATCACCTCATTATAGTAAATAAGGCTTGCGGCGAGATCGTGCAAGGCGACCGCACAGGCGATGAGCCACTGGTGGAAACGCTGAAGCGATGGATTAAGGAAAAATACCAAAAGCCGGGCAACGTGTTCTGCGGAGTGACGCACCGCATCGACCGCCCAACCTGTGGGCTGGTGGTGTTTGCGCGCACAAGCAAGGGGCTCTCGCGCATGAACGAGCTGTTTCGCAAGGGCGACGTGAGCAAAACGTATTGGGCGATTGTGAAAAACCATCCACCTAAGCAAACCGACACCCTCACGAGCTACCTGATTTCGCACGAGAAGGGCAACCGCACCGAGGTGCTGCGCTCACCACGCGAGGGAGCACAGAAGGCGGTGCTGAACTATCGGGTGATTGCCGAAGGCGAGCGCTACTGCCTGCTGGAGGTGGATTTGCTCACCGGCCGTAAGCACCAGATTCGCGCACAACTCAGCAGCATAGGCTGCCCCATCAAGGGCGATCTGAAATACGGCGCCCCACGCAGCAATGTGGGCGGAGGCATTTCGCTCCAGAGCCACCGCATCTGCTTCGAGCACCCCGTGAGCCACATCAAAGTGGACGTGACTGCCCCCGTACCCAACGAGCCACTATGGCAAGCCCTGGCAGCAGAGGCGGAGAAGAACAGCCAAAAGGCATAAAATGTGTTTTACACATTATTATATATAGAGGTTTTTCTGCACTTCTGAAATTTTTCGTATATTTGCACATAGCAAACAATTTATTATTATAATAACAACTATCACTTACAAGTAAATTATGGCAAACCCTGAGTTTAAGTACGCTCCCATGTTCCAACTGGGACCTGACAAAACTGAGTACCGCCTGCTCACCAAAGAAGGTGTGAGCGTTGGCGAATTTGAAGGTAAGGAAATCCTCAAAGTCACTCCTGAAGCACTCACCCGCCTTGCACAGGAAGCATTCCACGATGTGGAATTTAAGCTTCGCCGCGAGCACAACCTTCAAGTGGCCGCTATTCTCAACGACCCTGAAGCTTCAGAAAACGACAAATACGTGGCTCTGCAATTCCTTCGCAATGCCGAAACCGCCGTTAAGGGCGTGCTTCCTTTCTGCCAAGACACCGGCACCGCTATCATTCACGGCGAAAAGGGACAGCAAGTGTGGACTGGCTTCGAAGATGAAGAAGCCCTCTCACTGGGCGTGTACAACACGTTTACTCAAGACAACTTGCGCTACTCACAAAATGCGCCTCTCAACATGTACGACGAGGTGAACACCAAGTGCAACTTGCCTGCTCAAATCGACATCGAAGCTGTGGAAGGTGCTGAATACCGCTTCGTGATGGTGGCTAAAGGTGGTGGCTCTGCCAACAAGACCTACTTCTACCCTATGACTAAGGCTACTATCCAAAACGAAGGCACGCTGCTTCCTTTCCTCGTGGAGAAAATGAAGACTTTGGGCACCGCCGCTTGTCCTCCTTACCACATCGCTTTCGTGATTGGTGGCACAAGCGCAGAAAAGAACCTGCTCACTGTGAAGCTCGCTTCTATTAAATACTACGACAACCTCCCAACCACGGGCGACGAGACTGGACGCGCTTTCCGCGACATCGACCTTGAAGAAAAGCTCCTCGTGGAAGCTCAAAAGATTGGTATGGGTGCACAATTCGGCGGCAAATACCTCGCACACGACATTCGCGTGATTCGTTTGCCTCGCCACGGCGCTTCTTGCCCTATCGGTATGGGCGTGAGCTGCTCTGCCGACCGCAACATCAAGGCTAAAATCAACAAAGACGGTATCTGGCTGGAACAAATGGACGAAAACCCAACTGAACTCATTCCAGAAGAACTCCGCAACCCAGGCGAAGGCACCACTGGCGTGAAAATCGACCTCGACAAGGGTATCGACGCAGTTCGTGCCGAACTCACCAAATATCCTGTAAGCACTCGCGTTAGCCTCAAGGGTACTATCATCGTGGCTCGCGACATCGCTCACGCTAAGCTGAAAGCTCGCCTCGACGCTGGTGAGGAAATGCCACAATACTTCAAAGATCACCCAATTCTCTACGCTGGCCCTGCCAAGACTCCTGCTGGCTATCCTTGCGGCTCAATGGGTCCAACCACTGCCAACCGTATGGACCCATACGTTGATGAGTTCCAAGACCACGGCGCATCACTGGTGATGATTGCCAAGGGTAACCGCGGACAAGTGGTGACCGACGCTTGCCAAAAGCACGGTGGCTTCTACCTCGGCACTATCGGTGGCGTGGCAGCAGTGCTCTCACAAAGCAGCATCAAGAGCATCGAATGTGTGGAATATCCAGAACTCGGTATGGAAGCCATCTGGAAAATCACCGTTGAAGACTTCCCTGCATTCATCCTCGTTGACGACAAGGGTAACGACTTCTTCAAAGAAATCGCTAAAAAAAGCTGCGCTTGCTGCAAATAATCCCCGAAATCCCCATATCTAACAGATATACCCCCGAAAGCTGCCCCACCCCAAGGGCAGCTTTCTTTTTCCCCTCCTCTTATATCACATTTGGGGAATCATTCGGATCAATGGAAAATTTGTGGAGATAAATTATGCATTGTTGCCGAATCGTGAATGGAATAAAAAACAAAAACATAAAAAACAGCCTTGAAGCAATGTGGAATGCTTTGCATTTGGGTCTCTTTTTATTCGCGTTTTCGGATAATCTGATTTCTGAAGATTGGTTTTTC